>Ga0334898_1000399_pt1 | contig 71003 bp, 65 predicted proteins | sample GraSluR3_MG_10_FD_207228 | JGI IMG/M metagenome (GOLD analysis project Ga0334898, IMG submission 207228) | Sludge microbial communities from methane-producing bioreactor in Wageningen University, Netherlands - Granular Sludge_3_08-R3 | ecosystem: Engineered > Bioreactor > Anaerobic >... | reverse complement strand
CATCAACGAGGAACTTGAACAAGCCTCATCCGACATACTTCGGGCTTGGGAAAAAGAGGCCTGTAAGGCCAACAGGGCTGCCAATCACAGATTCTAGAGGGAGGAAAAAATCATTTACGGGCTACATGCTTGTGCTGGACAGATATCCATGCATTTCTTGCATCCGATGCAAAGATCATCCAGAAAAACAGGTGCGTTCCTGTCTCTTTTCACCTTCCAACGGATATACCGGCTGAAGAAGAAAGGGATGATCAGAGACTGCAGGAAACTGGTCTTCTTGTGTACTGCAATCCTCTGGTATTTTTCAACCACGAGGTCTTTAGCATCCAAAAGAGGAAAGGATATCTGTATGGACCCTAGGCCGCGATGTATGCCTTCTCTGATGATAGGGATATCCAAAGGATTGTATCCCATGATCTGGGCTTGGACATAGTCAAGGCTCAAAGCATCGCAACTTGCCAAAAGCAAACCCAGATGCTTTGGTATCCCATTCGCAGGTCCGGGGCCTTCCATTGCTATGATTCCATCCATTAACGAAAAGGATGGCTTGACAAGTGAACAAATGCCGACCATCAGGGATGCAAACTGCTCTCTGGTTGGGAATTGAACGTGACAGGGACTCTTGTAAAGATTGGGGACCAACCCGAATAAATTCTTTATTGCGCCGGTTGTATACATCAATTGATGCGTCTTGAACTTAGGCAGCGAGAAGACCATGTCGACCTCCTCCAGGATGGAAGCAAGGGGAAGTTGCTTTGATCTGGAAAAAGGAATGGTGTACAGCTTGGGATGCTTGGTGAAATCGACCCACTGGATATTTTCCTCTTCACAGATTGCTTGTATTCCGCTCGCCCTCGCTTGGAAATTGGGTTTTTGCAGACCTGGTGAATCACCGATATACAGTGTTTGGACTCCTTCCTGTTTAAGTAGGCGAACAAGGGATCGTACAACCTGGGGATGTGTCGTGATGCATGCATCTGGTTTTGCATCACTGAGAATATTGGGTTTCAAGAGTACACGCTTGCCCCGAACCGAGGGCATGTCCGCCTCTTTACAGATGGTTTTTACAGCTTGGTCAACCAATGACTGGTCATAGCTGTCGCATCGAACGATTGCAACCTTGCTCATGAAATTCTCCTAATAAGGCATACATATAAAGGACCGGTACCTCCTGCCCTGTCGGGAAGAGTAATGTATCCATACTCCAAAGCCTCTGCGCCGGGAAGCACTACTGGCAGGACGATGAAGCGCCCAGCTCGTTTTTTTTCCAGTTTCTCCAACACCATCTGGTTTTCCATCGGATTGATCGAACAGGTACTATATACTATCTGTCCCCCGATTTTTACTGCTTCCAAAGCAGAGGCAAGCATGGCAAATTGCATGATGGCCAGATGCTTGGGCCTCGATGCCGACCAAAGAGAGAGGGCTTTGCTGTCTGCAAGCACGTGGCGTTCACTCGAACAAGGAGCATCAAGAAGAACCTTGTCGTAGGCTTGCTGCTCATACAAAGACCAGCGGGAGGCATCATGACCGGTGACGACGATATTCTTTCTCCAGGATTCGTCAAGATGGTCTGAAATGACTTGGTGCAACCGGGCTCTTCTTGCAGAGGAGCGGTCGTTGCAAACGAGTTTCCCTGTTCCTTGCAAAGCGCCGGCAAGGACAAGTGTCTTCCCTCCAGGGGCGGCGCACATGTCCAGTACAGCGTCTCCACTCTGCACTGCAAGTGCTTTGGCTGCCATGATGGAGGCCTCATCCATAAAATAGTTCTTGAGCAGACCCTCAGAAAAAGCAATACTCTCACGATTTTGCTCAAGAGCTTGGCGCAACGTTGGCCATCGATCCTGATAGATGGATTGATAATATGTGTCAAAGAGCACTGCTCCCTCTACTTTGTCCTTTCGTTTTGCCATGGGATGACTGTATCAACTTTTTTAGCTCTTGTGAACAGTTCATTCTTGTGCTATGCTCAGCCATGGCATATGCGACAGCGTTCCTAGAAGGAATCATTAGCTTTATCAGCCCCTGCATCCTACCCATCCTTCCCTTATACTTTTCGTATCTGGCAGGAGGGGTTGCCGACAGGGATGAGCGAAAGGGTGTACTGCTGAAGAACAGTATTGCATTTGTAGTCGGCTTTACCGTTTTGTTTGTTGCTCTTGGTGCGGCGTCCACAACCATCGGAAAGTTCCTTCAAGATCATCTGGGTGTTCTCAACCGAATCGGTGGGGTGTTGGTGATCCTATTTGCCCTGAATAATCTTGGTTTTGTTCTTATTCCAGCATTGAACAACAATCATAAGCTTGAGATGAAGGGCCTGAAGAATATGAACATTCCCAAATCCTTGCTGTTTGGTTTTATTTTTGCCATTGGTTGGACTCCTTGTGTAGGACCTTTGCTTGGATCGGCCTTGATGATGGCCGCCAATGCTCAGATGCTGCACAAAGGAATGCTTACCTTGTTCTTCTATGCAATGGGTTTGGCCATTCCTTTTCTCTTCTCTGCAATTCTGCTTGACCAGCTTGAAGATGTATTCAATGCAATCAAGAAGCACGCAAAACTCATTACCCTTATAAGCGGAATATTCCTGTTGGTCTTCGGTATTGCCTTGGCTCTGGGATTCAATCCAGCCGCGCTGTTTATCTAGGAGTTCTCGATGAAAAAAAATGTAACATCATTGATACTTGTTCTTATCGCCTTTGTCGCGATAATCATTATTGCCTTGGTTGCGTATAATGCACTTCGAGAGACGGCCCAACCAATGTCATTCATCCCACAGATGATTGAAAGCGGCACTGAAGTTGCGACTGAGGCAGAGGTTCAGGCTCCTCAGCAATCGATTCAAGAAACCCAAGAGCCCAAAATGCCGGATATTCCTTTCTATACATTGGATGGGACAGAAACTTCTTTTGAGCAGATTCGGAAAGGCAGGGCAGTGGTGATCAATTACTGGGCTTCCTGGTGTCCTCCCTGCAAAGAGGAGCTTCCTCATTTCCAAAAAGCATATGACACCTATGGTGAGCAGATAAGTTTCATCTTTCTCAATGCACTCGATGGGCAAAGGGAGACAATCCAGACTGTCACCAAGTTCATAAAAGATTTTGGGTTCACCGGTCCTGTCTATACTGATGAAGGGCTATTTTCCTATATCTTCCAGACAAACAGCCTTCCCACCACGGTGTTCATCCATGCGGACGGAACTCTCGCAAGCGGGTATCTCGGCTATATCAGTGAGTCAGTTCTTCAGCAAAATATCGAGCTGTTGCTTAGATAAGATTGCGCATGTACCCGAAGAAAAACAGTGCACTTCCCCCAATGCAGAAGAGATGCCAGATTGCATGATAGTGGGGGATGCGTTTATTTGCATAGAACAGGACCCCTAAACTGTACGTAAGACCTGCTGCTATGACCCAGGCCAACAAGCTAGCTGGAAGAAAAGGGATGACATCCTTGTAAAAAAAGATGATCAACCAACCCATCAGAAGATAGAGTGCTACATGTAAAGCTTTCAATCGGTTCCAAAAGACCAAGGTAAAGACGATGCCGGCTAAAGCAATGCCCCACACCAAGATTAAGATGTTCATGGCTTGTGTACTGCCGACGTACAACAAGAGCGGGGTGTATGTCCCTGCTATCAAGAAATAGATGTTGCTGTGGTCTAGGATTCTGCAAATACGTTTTGCATTTGAGTGCGGCAAGGCATGGTACAAGGCAGATGCCCCATAGAGCAAAATCATTGTCAGACCCCAAATGATCATCCCGATTTGCAAAGAAGTGCTTTGCATCTGCCCGAGCTTGGACAGAATCATCAACAATGCAAGAATGGCCAGTCCAACACCAACTACGTGTGTAACTGCATTTTCGTATTCCGCTTTCGGGTCATCATAGCTATGCAGGGTGATATGGTTTTCAAGCCAATTGACAAGATGATTCTTTACATGCATAAAAAAGCCTCCCAACTATCACTACAAGGTAGCGAGCTTGAGTAAAAGAGACAATGGTATATTATAGCTTTTATCCTACTAGTGAATATGTATCAGTACAAAAAAAGGGCCAAAGGCCCCCTTTTATAAGCTTATAGTATGTGCTCAAGAAATAACTTTGTTCTTTGGTTCTTGGGATTGGTAAACAGTTGTTCAGGCGATCCTACTTCAACAATTTTCCCTTCGTCCATGAATACGACCTTATCGGCAGCGGCTTTTGCAAATCCCATCTCGTGTGTAACCAAAAGCATGGTCATTCCGCTCTTTGCAAGCTTGAGCATGACATCCAGTACTTCCTTGATCATTTCAGGATCAAGGGCGCTCGTTGGTTCGTCAAACAACATCACCTTGGGCTCCATTGCAAGAGCTCTGGCGATGGCCACTCTCTGTTGTTGCCCTCCGGAAAGCTGAGGAGGATGCACTTGAGCCTTCTCTTCCAATCCAACCATCTTCAGTAAGTCCATCGCCTTGTTCTCGGCTTCTTTTTTGGACATCTTTTTTACTTTCAGAGGAGCGAGGGTGATGTTCTGCATCACAGTAAGATGTGGAAACAGATTGAAGGATTGGAAAACCATCCCCACTTCCTCACGGATTTTTCTGAGGTCGGAATGAGGATCGGTGACCTCGTCCTCGTCAATGAAAATACGACCGCATGTAGGGTTCTCTAGTTTGTTGACGCTTCTGAGCAGGGTTGATTTTCCACTTCCCGATGGTCCGATGATTACTACAACTTCCCCGACCTCGACGGTAAGGTTTGCCTGTTGCACTGCTTGGACAACAACATTGTTGGCGGTGATATAGTCTTTGCATAAATCTTCAATTCGAATTCTAGCCATTCTGATGCAACCTTTCCTCCAATATGCCAACCAGACGGGAGAGCAGGAGGGTGATGATGAGGTATATGAGTGCTACGACCAACATGGTTTCCAAAGAGAGGAAGGTACGTGAAATATACTCTCTTCCTTTTCTGAGAATATCACTCAATGCAATGGTAGAAACCAAAGAGGAATCCTTGAGCATGGAGATGAATTCATTTCCAATTGCTGGAAGTATCACCTTGATGGTCTGGGGAAGGATGACATGCCGAAATGCTTGCGATCTGCTCAAGCCCAAGGCAATGGCAGCTTCCATCTGCCCCTTGGGTATTGCCTGGATCCCAGCGCGAACTATTTCTCCCATGTAGGCTCCGAAACAGATGGAGAGAGCCACAACAGCAGCCACCATTCCCTCAATCTTGAAGAAACGACCCATGGCATAATAGATGAAGATAAGCTGGACCAATAGAGGTATTCCTCTGATCAATTCAACATAGACGCCGCTGATCATATTGACCCATCTGCGTTTAGACACCGAACCGAGCCCGGTCAAGGTTCCGATGACAAGTGCTCCAAGAATTGCAAATATGGTTGCTTGGAATGTTACCGGGGCTCCTTTGATGGTTACCAAAAAGATATCTCTATACGGTTTCGGCTTGAGGAGAATCAAGGATCCTAAAAGTGCTATGGCGCTGAAGAAGGTGATGCGCCATGAATTGAAGATATGGCCATTATCCCTGTTCGGGATGAGCACCCCGTCAGTCATATGGATGGTTACTGGCTTTTTCTTTGGCTCATGAGGATCGACTGAGATGACTTTTTTACGGATTGCTTGTATTTTCAGTTCATCAAAATCATTTGATTGTTGTTCCATATATTCTCACAATAAGTTTAGTTTAAGAAAAGTACTACATAATTATACATGTAAAGTCAAGTGATGGTGCATATTTATTCAAAGAATATAAAGAATAACACAAGCCGCCTTTGATGACGGCTTGCTCATTATCTCTTAGAGAATATTCCACTTCTTTTTCAGTTCATCCATTTTTCCGCTGGCTTGGATCTCTCTCAGTCCGTTGTTCACCAAGTCGAGCACTTCCTTGTTTCCTTTCAGTGTTGCGATGGCAATTGGTTCAGGATCACCAAGGTCGCTTGCACTGCCTGCAACCTTGAGCTTGCTGGCGTAATTAGGATTGGAAAGAACATAGTCACTGGCAATCACCGAATCGGTTACCACCGCATCGAGGTTTCCATTGAGCATGTCCTCTATGGCGAATCCGACTTCGTCGTATGCCCTGATATTTACAGAGAAAGAAGAGCTGTTCTTGCTGAAGTCTTCAAGGAAAATGTGTCCTGTTGTACCCAGCTGCACTCCCACTTTCTTGTTGTTGAGGCTGGCGGTATTGGTGATGGTTCTATTTGAGATGGGAGTAAGGATTGATTGGGTGATTATCATGATGGGAGTGGAGAAGTCCATAGTGGCCTTGCGTTCCTCAGTAACCGAGACGCCGCTTGCAACTGCATCATACGCACCATTGGCAAGTCCTGCAAAAATGCCTTCCCATGCGACATTCCTAATAGTAATCTTGACATTGTTGACCTTGGCTATTTCGTGTACCAGATCGATTTCGAAACCGACGATGTCCCCATTCTCATCGACGAACTCCAGTGGTGGCCAAGCACAGTTTGCTGCAAATACATACGTTTTCTCTGTTTCTTTCTGAGCCTGGGAAAAAAGCATGCCGCTTGCAAGCACAAGCATGGCAAGAGCAATGATTCCAATTTTTTTCATACACAATCTCCTACATTAATTATATAAATAATGCATATATATGCATGCTTAGTCAACTAAAAACGAATAAATATACAAGGAGAGTGTAAAAAAAGGGGAGAAAAACTCTCCCCTCAAGTGAATATAAATAGTTCTAAAGAATATTCCACTTCTTCTTTAATGCATCGAAGGATCCATCCTCCTTGGCAAGAGCCAGCCCTTTATTCACAAGGTCGAGCAACTCTTTGTTGCCTTTACGTACCGCGATGGCGATATCTTCTTCTGTGAAGGGTTCTCCGGCTATTGTCAACCTTTGTCTGTAATTCTCATTGGCCAAAACGAAATCGCTGGCAATAAGGGAGTCACAAACTGCAGCATCAACATTTGCGTTGAGCAAGTCTTCGATGGCAAGACCGATATCATCATATGCCCTTCTACGCACCCGATAGTTCTCCAATGCAAAGTCTCCGGTGGTTCCAATCTGTACACCGATGCGTTTCCCCTCAAGGTCCTCAATACCTCCGATCGTTGAAGCATCAGAGCTGCGGATAATGACGACCTGTCCAGCCTGGATGATCGGGGTGGAGAAATCCATGCTCTCCTTACGCTCTTCTGTTACGGTGACACCACTGGCGACCCCATCATAAGCCCCGTTTGCAAGTCCTGCGAAAATAGTATCCCACGGAATGTTTCTGACGCTCATTTGAACGCCGACCTTCTCTCCGATGAGGGGAATGAGCTCCACTTCGAAACCGGTTAATTGACCGTTTTCAATGAATTGCATAGGAGGCCAGGTTGCATCAGTTGCAAAGACATAGCCGGTTTTTGCACTCTCTCTCTGGCCTGTTGCGAACAAACATGCGGTACTGAGTATAAGTACCAACATAATTACACTGCATTTTTTCATATCTTATCTCCTAGGTTGTCTTCTGAAAAGCATGATGATATGCAAAGACTGAAAAGTCAAGGATTGTCAGAACCCAGCTATCATGCTTGTTGTGTACAAACCAATGAGCAACCCGAGAAGGGTTCCTCCCAATATTTGGCTGAAAGAGTGTCCGAGCATGGTTTTCAGGTTTTCGGGGGTAAACTGGCCTTCACGGTGGATGTCACTGAGAATGCGGCTCCATTCATTGATAACCTCGGCCTGCTTTCCCGCTGCCCTACGAATGCCCATGGCATCGTGGATTACTATTGCTGCGAATGTGGCCGCAATAGCAAAGTAAACAGTGCCCAGACCCTCGGTAAGCGCTATGCTTGTAACCAAGGCTATTACCCCGGCTGTATGGCTTGAAGGCATGCCTCCGGTACTTATCAAAAGGTGCCAAACCCATTTTCTCTCAAAAATGACATTTATCACCGGTTTAAGCAGCTGGGCAATGAAAAAGGAGAGTGCGGCTGCAATAAATGGTGCATTACCCATTACATTCTGATTCATGTCCCTAGACTATCCTTTTTCCCCTGCTTGCGCAAGAATGACTCTTTGCTCTACAGTGCAATCACTACTAATCTGGAGCCTCTATGTACGTTTCACAGAAGAAGACTGATGCAATTCAGTTTTGGGTCCTGAACATCTCTTCATTCATTGCTCAGTTGACCATAGCAATGGTCAATCTATCATTGGTCTATCATCTGAGAAGCAAGTTTCAGTTGGGAGCCGATCAGATCGGTATCGCAGCTTCCATAAGTACCGCTGCTTATTTGGTGTTCTGTCTTGTTGGATCACGGTATACAGTGCACTATCGTCCAAGGCATCTGGTCCAGCTTTCCCTTGCAGGAATGGGCTTTTCCGTAGCCCTTTTTGTCAAGAGCGATGTGTTATGGGTTGCATATGGAGCATTGGCTTTGTATGGGACATTCATGAGTCTGCTCTGGCCGCAGATTGAGGCATGGTTCAGCCGCGGCAAGGAAGGTGCGAGCCTGAATCGTGCTGCCAATGCTTTCAATTTCTCTTGGTCGATTGGTGTTGGCTTGTCATCCTATCTGGCAGGCTTGTTGGTTGAAATTTCTACGACCCTTCCTTTTTATGTAGCCTTGGTGCTCTTTGCCCTCGTGTTTCTTTTAATTTTCATTTCCAGTGCACTGGTTCCCGGCATTCGTGCAGTTGCGAGTGAGCATACCGATATTCGCGAAAACAACCGAGTTGATACCAGTACTGTGTTGAGGTTCTATGCATGGGCCGGGATAATCGCCCTGTATACAGGGATGAGTGTAATTCTTACCATATTCCCTCTCTATGCCCAAGATGTGCTTCTCATCACTGAAAGCCAGACAGGACTGCTTTTGCTGATACGGGGCATCTCTACCTGTCTCAGCTTCCTTCTTTTGGGAAAATTGGATTTCTGGCATTTTAAGAAACGGTATATTTTTGGGGTGCAATTGCTTTTTTCCCTTTCCGTGTTGGTTGCAATGTCTTTTTCCGCACCAATTTTGTTCGCGCTCTTTTTCTTATTGTTCGGCTTTCTTTTTGCTTTTGCCTATGATCAGAGTATGTTTCATGGGGCTAGCGGTAGTGTGAACAGATCCATGAGGATGATCATCCATGAAGTACTGTTGACAGTCGGTACCATCTTGGGTGCCATTTTTGGTGGATTCTTTTATGAGCACATTTCATTCTCTTTTGTTCTTATGATCATAGGAGTGTCGACCTTGGTCCTCTTGGCTGTTGAACTTTCAGCAGCACTGTGGGTATCTATAAAAGCCAAGCATGCTGTCGGTGGTTTTACACAAAGGGCATGATTCGTATACAATAGTTAGGAAATCCGTCATAAGGAGTTAGCTATGGGAAAGACATTGACAGAAAAAATCCTTGCTGCGCATCTCAAAGAAGGGGCTCTCAAGTGTGGGAATCCGATTGGGATTCACATCGACCAGACCCTCACCCAGGATGCCACAGGAACCATGGCGTACCTTCAGTTTGAGGCTATGGGCCTGAAGAGGGTACAGAATGAGTTGGCTGTAAGCTATGTAGATCATAATACCATCCAAGTAGGGTTCGAAAATGCAGACGATCACCATTATCTAGAGACTGTTGCAGCAGCGAAGGGAGTGGTCTTCTCCCGACCTGGCAACGGAATCTGTCATCAGGTCCATCTGGAACGGTTTGGCAAGCCAGGCAAAACATTGCTAGGAAGCGACAGTCATACGCCTACCTCAGGGGGGCTTGGCATGATAGCTATCGGTGCCGGCGGTTTGGATGTTGCTGTTGCCATGGCGGGAGGTCCTTTCCATCTGATCCATCCAAAGGTTATAGAAATTCGTCTGAAGGGCAAGCTCCGTCCCTGGGTTTCTGCAAAGGATGTCATACTCACTGTACTAGAGCATTTTGGTGTCAAAGGAAATGTTAATTGTGTCTTTGAGTACACAGGAGATGGGATACAGCATCTCGAGGTGCCTGAGCGGGCTACCATCTGCAATATGGGTGCTGAATGCGGGGTTACGACCAGCATTTTTCCCTCAGATGCAAAGACAAGGGAATTCTTGAAGGCCCAGGGCAGAGAAGAAGATTGGATGGAAATTGGTGCAGATTCGGATGCTGTCTATGATGGCTTGCTTGAAATTGATCTGGCAACAGTGGAGCCCAAGATGGCTTGTCCTCACTCTCCGGGTAATATTGCAAAGGTCGCTTCCTTGGAAGGAAAGAAGGTTGATCAGGTGCTCATCGGATCTTGTACCAACTCAAGCTATGCAGATATGAAGAAGGTTGCCGATATTCTTGACGGTCATACGATTGCCGATCATGTCAGCCTGGGTATCGCCCCGGGCAGCAGAGAGGTACTACTCATGCTCAGTCAGGATGGTTCTCTTGCAAAGCTGATTCAAAGCGGAGCCAGAATTTTGGAGAGCGCCTGTGGGTTCTGTATAGGAAATCACCAAAGTCCGGGCACTGATGCGATATCACTTCGTACCAGCAATCGAAATTTCGAAGGACGAAGTGGAACAAAGAGTGCGCAGGTCTATCTAGTCAGTCCTGAGACTGCCGCTCTTGCAGCGATACGGGGTGTATTCACTGATCCTTTACGTGATCATGGCATACCCTATCCAATGGTGAAGCAGCCAAGTCAGTTCTTTCTTGATGATTCTTTGTTGATCTTCCCTCCTGATGATGGATCAAAAGTGAAGATTTTCCGCGGTCCGAACATCGGGGATCCTCCAAAGAATGCTCCTTTGCAGGCACAACTACAGGGTAGTGTAACCATCAAAGTCGGAGATAAGATAACGACAGACCATATCATGCCCGCAGGAGCAAGGTTGAAATATCGTTCAAACATTCCCGCGTATGCCAAATATGTATTTGAGCCGGTGGATGAAAACTTTAGCGCTCGCTGTATGGAAAATCAAAAGCAAGGCAAGGATAATTTCATTGTTGCGGGAGCCTCCTATGGTCAAGGTTCGAGCAGGGAGCATGCTGCCATATGTCCGATGTATCTCGGGGTGAAAGCTGTTATGGCAATCTCTATTGAGCGCATCCATCAGAACAATCTTTGCAATTTTGGCATCATCCCTCTGACCTTCAAAGAGGAAGAGGACTATCACAAAATTTCACAAGATGATGAGTTGGTTATCGAACAAGTAGATAAGCAGATTGAAAACAGGTTGGTGGTGGTGAAGAACAAGACCAAGGGCCTTGAGATTACCCTTGTGTGTGATGTCACTGATGCACAGCAGAGGATGCTCGTCAGTGGTGGGTTGTTGAATGTTCTCAAGGAAGGTGCAAAATGAAAGACACAATAACCATGGAAAAAGGCGCTCTTGTTGTTCCTGATCATCCGATCATCCCTTTTATTGAGGGAGATGGGGTAGGGCCGGAGATTACTGCAGTCATGAGATCGGTGGTGGATGCTGCACTGAAGAAGGCGTACGGTGATAAGAGGTCCATACAATGGACGGAGGTTCTGGCAGGCCAGAAAGCAAAAGATATGGTAGGCACCTATCTTCCTGATCAGACACTTGAGTCGATTGAAACCTACAAGGTTGCCATCAAGGGTCCCTTGACCACCCCGGTGGGAAAAGGCATGCGGTCTTTGAATGTTACGCTTCGTCAACGTCTTGATCTGTTTGTATGTTTGAGGCCGGTCACCTATTATCAAGGAGTTCCTTCTCCTATCAGAAGGCCTGAATTGGTGGACATGGTCGTTTTTCGCGAGAACACCGAAGATATTTATGCGGGTATCGAATGGGATGCAGGTAGCGATGAGGTCAAGAAGGTTATTGATTTCCTCTCTCAAGAGATGCAGGTGAACAAGATTCGGTTTCCGAAAACCAGTGCTTTGGGCATCAAGCCTGTTTCCAAGGAAGGTAGTGAGCGTTTGATACGAAGTGCCATCCTGTATGCACTTGAACACGGGCGCAAGAGCGTGACCTTGGTGCATAAAGGAAACATCATGAAATTTACTGAAGGCGGTTTTCTGAATTGGGGCTATGAACTTGCCAAACGTGAATTTAATGCTGTTCTTGATGATCGAAATCGCGTTGTAATCCCTCGGAAAGGGAATGCCGGTCTTGTAATCCAAGATTGCATTTGTGATGCATTCTTGCAAAATATCTTGATAAAACCCCAAGCCTATGATGTCATTGCAACGTTGAACCTCAACGGCGACTATGTTTCAGATGCGCTTGCAGCTGAGGTTGGAGGAATTGGAATAGCTCCAGGAGCCAACATCAACTATGACAGTGGCTATGCGATATTTGAAGCGACTCATGGAACTGCACCGGATATTGCTCAAAAGAATTTGGTAAATCCTCTTTCTCTTGTGCTTTCCGCACAAATGATGCTCAGTTATCTTGGATGGGAAGAAGCCGCTGTCTTGATTACGAAAGCTGTCCAGAATGCAATCCAGAAAGGGATGGTTACCCGTGATTTTGCTTCTCTCATGAGAGAGGAAGGCAGGAGCTGTACTGAATTGGGAACAAAGGAATTTGGAGATTGCTTGCTCTCTCTTTTGTAGAATCCAGCGCGTACCTTAAAGAAAAACACCCTGGCAACCAGGGTGTTTTTCTACGCTCAGCGGTCCTCAAGTGGTACAACTTTCCGTACATGGGGACCGGAATATACCTGTCGAGGCCTACCGATTTTCTGATATGGGTCATGCCTCCATTCAAGCCAATGTGCAATCCATCCCGGCAACCTGCCCATCGCAAACAATACGGTGAACATCGATTCTGGAATACCGATGGCGTGGAAGATGATTCCTGTATAAAAATCAACATTGGGGTATAGATTTCGTTCAATGAAATAGGGGTCGTTCAAGGCTACCTCTTCCAAATCCATGGCAATTTGGAGCAGTGGGTCGCTCTTGTTGTCTGCTTCCAGGATTTGTTGGCATAAACGTTTTGCTATTTTTGCCCTTGGGTCGTAAGTTTTATAGATACGGTGTCCAAATCCTGAGAGTCTGAATGAGGATTCCTTGTCTTTTGCCATTTCAACGACTTTCTCAATGCTCAAACCTTCATTGTGAATTTTAAGAAGCATCTGCATCACAGCTTGGTTTGCTCCACCATGCTTGCTGCCCCAAAGAGCACAACACCCTGCTGCCACTGATGCATACAGATTTGCCTCACTGCTTCCTACGAGACGAACGGCACTTGTGGAACAGTTCTGTTCATGGTCTGCATGCAGAATCAAGAGGATGTTCAAGGCTTTGACGTGCAGGGGGTCCGGAACATAGGCATTGACCGGGGTGTGGAACAACATATTCAGGAAGTTTTCACAATATGAATACTTATAGGTTGGATCTACGAAATCGAGTCCATTCATCTGCCGGTAGCTGAATGCTGCTATTGTTCTCATTTTCGACAAAAGCCTACTGACGGTTAAGTCGACATTCTCTTCAGGATCGACGTCTTCCAACTCTGGATAGAATGCTGAAAGAGATGCCACCATGGCTGAAAGGATTGACATGGGATGAGCTTCCTGAGGATAGTCACGGAAAAAGTTTCTCATGTCCACATGCAAGAGTGAGTGCCTGTTGAGCATCTCCGCATATGTGTGTCGTTGGGCAAGATTGGGCAGCTCTCCTTTGATCAAGAGATATGCCACCTCAACAAAGTCACAATTCTCTACAAGGTCTTCAATGTCATACCCACGATAACGAAGGATGCCCTTTTCGCCATCGACAAAACAGATGGAGCTCATACAAGACCCAGTATTCACAAATCCGGGGTCATAGGTAATGAATCCGGTTTGTTTTCGTAGGGCAGTGATGTCTATCGACTTGTTACCCATGTTGTCAGTGACGACCGTGAGGTCCACTTCCTTGTCGCCTAGCAGCAATTTTGCCGCATTCTTGTTTATTTCCATAATAAGCCTCCTTATGGGGGTTGTGGGAAAACGGGGAGCAGCACCGTATAAAGGTTTGTCGATACAAGCAATGTATCGCAAAATTCGGACTTTGAAAATATGAACATACTCATCGGATTGCTTTTCATTATATGGATGAATGAGTATACTTGTAAGATATGAAAGGGAGATGGCTATGGATGATACAGCTTTGCCGTTGGAAGAGGAAATTGTAGATATTGCAGATTTTTTCAAAGTCTTCGGGGATGCTACTCGCTTGAAGATCTTGTTTCTGCTGGAAATGGGAGAAAAAGGGGTGAATGCAATCAGTGAAGAACTTGGCATGCAACAGAGTACTATTAGTCAGCAGCTCAAATTGCTCAGGGCAAGACGTTTGGTGCGTTACAGAAAGGATGGTAGAAATGTTCTGTATCGGCTCAACGACGAACACATCCATGATATTCTCGCTTTGGGGAAAGAGCATTACCAAGAGCTTCTTTGATTCAGTATAATGTTCCTTTATTTGATGCATACTCCTTAAAAAGCTCAAGACATAAAAGACGATTGCTGTCATGGAGTTCCAATACAGAATGATCTTGACACCCTTGCTGGATAAAGCGATAGATATAATCGTCTCGAAACCCGATTTCCTCTGCATCTTCTGCTGTGCACCCGTAGTATACCTTCTTGATATTGGCCCAGATGCATGCACTTAAACACATGGGACAAGGATAACAGGTAGTAAAGAGAATGCAGGAATGCAAGTCATGGGTTTTCTTGCTGGCACAGGCCTTTCTTATGGCGTTGATCTCGGCATGGGCGGTCGGGTCATTGCTTGCGAGTACCGTATTCGAGGCCTCAAACAGTTTTCCTGATTCATCTATCACCACAGCCCCGAAAGGGCCTCCCATGCCAGATTGCATTGTTGATCGGGCTGCTTGTATAGCTCTGACCATGAAAGATTTGGTATCCATAGGCATTTGCTCCTCATCAAGATGGTAGCGCAAAGTAGTCTATGAAGCAATTCAAAACCGCCTTTGCTACAAGCTAGGGCGGTTTACTCCCTATTATTTGCGTAAGGAACTAGCGATCAGGCGGATTGCATTGATATTGATGAAGCCTTTGCAGTCGATAGGCTGATACCCCCCTGCTTTATCCATACTCCCCAATTCTTCATTGTACAGTGAATGCTCGCTGCTTACTCCTGCAAAAATCACATTCCCTTTGTATAAAGCAACTGTAGAAGTTCCTGTTACGTGCTTCTGGCTTTGCGTGAATGCAGCTCTCAGCATCTCAAATTCGGGAGCACCCCAGTATCCGTTATAAATCAATTGGGCATATTTGGGGATCAGGCTGTCGCGCAGATGCATGACTTCCTTATCCATTGTGATACCTTCCAGATTGTGGTGGGCTTTCCAGAGGATTTCACAACCTGGGGTTTCGTATACTCCTCTGCTCTTGATCCCTACATAACGGTTTTCAACCATGTCCACCCGGCCAATGGCGTTGTCATGGCCAATTTTGTTCAGGTAAAGAATCATTTCCAAGGGGTCGGTGACAACATATTGGTCTTTCTCATTCTTGACAGAAACAGGAATGCCATCAACAAACTCGAATGTAAGCAATGTTTCCTCGTCGGTTGCTTCTTTCGGGCTCAAAGTCAAGCTGAATACATCCTCTTCACAGCGTTTAGACGGGTCTTCAAGAATACCTGCTTCGTGGCTGATGTGTATCAGGTTTTCATCTTCACTGTAAGGCTTTTTAGTAGAGGCTTTTACTGGAATTCCATATTTTTGGGCGTACGCAATCATATCGCTTCTGCCCTCGAATTGACTCAGCCATTCGGGATCTTTCCACGGGGCGATTATCTTGACCTGTGGCATGTGCATATAGTAGCCGAATTCAAAGCGTACCTGGTCATTTCCCTTGCCTGTAGCACCATGGGAAACATAGACAGTCCCTTCTTTTTGGGCTATCTCAATTTGACGTTTTGCGATGATCGGACGTGCGAGGGAGGTTCCGAGCATGTAAGTGCCTTCATATATGGTGTTTGCCTGGAGAGCCGGGAATACATAATCGGTGACCAATTCTTTGCGAAGGTCCTCGACATACACTTTCGAAGCTCCGGTGGCAAGAGCTTTTTGCTTGATTGCTTCAAAATCCTCGTTTTGTCCTACATTGGCCACGTAGGCGATCACATCAAAGCCTTTGTTGGCAAGCCATTTGAGGATTACTGAAGTGTCGAGTCCTCCGCTGTATGCGAGAATGATTTTTTCCTTGTTCATATTGTTACTCCCTGCACGGTATATATTGCTGGGGTCAGTGTAGTGAAGAGTCTCAAAAATGACAAGTAGTTTATGCATAAATATTCAATAAATTGGAAAAATATGCATTAAAAAAGAGAATAATCGGGAAAAACAATGAATTAATATTCGTATAATCTAATTCGAAAAATATCGAAATAGATATTGCCAAACGCTGCTCTTCTCCTGTATACTTCTTTCATGTTGTTATGCTCAAACCTTACAAAACGATACAATGCAAAGACCAAGAATGCCGTTGATGATTTGTCCCTCTCTATAGAAAGCGGACAGATATTTGGATTTCTTGGTCCCAATGGTGCCGGCAAGAGCACCACCATTCGGATGATTGTCGGTCTGCTTAGCCCGGACAAGGGGAAAATCAGCTTTGATGACTATTCACTCAGTGATAATCCAAAAGCTTATAAGCGGTTGATTTCCTATGTTCCTGATGTTTCGCATTTCTACGATCGAATGACAGCATTCGAACACCTATCTTTTATAGCTGATCTCTACGAAATTGATGACAAGCAGCGTAAAGAGCGTATTCATTCATTAGCAGAACGCTTGATGCTCAGTCATGCACTCTCTGATGAGATTTCCAGTTTTTCACATGGCATGAAACAAAAGCTATCAGTCATTTCCGCTCTTTTGACGGAGCCAAGGCTCTTCATCCTAGATGAGCCCATGGTAGGACTTGACCCAAAAGCGTCCTATATTCTCAAGCAAATGCTTGTAGAATATGCAAGCAAAGGCAACACTGTTTTCTTCTCCACCCATGTGTTGGAAGTAGCTCAGCAGCTCTGTACAACTTTGGGGATAATCCATGAAGGGAAATTGCTCTTCAATGGTTCGTTCTCAGAGCTCCAGGCCAGGAACAAAGAGTCTAATCAGAATTTGGAACAGCTCTTTTTGCAGCTCACCCAAGAGGAGACGCACGATGGATTCTAAAACGCTGTGTCTCTTGGTCAAGGCGTTTTTTATAGGTACAAAACCTTTTTCGCAACTGCTTCAGCGGCTTAGCTTCAAAACAAAAAGCACCTCATCAAAGTTGCTTAAAGCTGTAGTACTGCTTATGCTGGTTGTTGTTCTTGGATACTTCATTCTCCTGCTTGGTGTGAATTACTACAGCTATCAGCTGGTGGGGTTGCTCATGGGAATTCCCTATTTGGGGGTTCTTTTTGCCTCAATTGCTGGTTTTTTTCTCGTACTGTTTTTTAGTCTCAGTTCTGTAAGTACGACGCTGTATCAGAGCAAAGATCTTAACATGTTGCGTCCCTTGGCCCTGGACGAAAAAAGCTTGGTTCTCAGCCGCCTTGTTCTCGTCTATCTCTTGCACGCTCCTGTATATTATCTGATCACACTCCCAGCACTGGTGGTTGCCCTCTGGATTGACGGATTTTCATTGCTCTATGGAGTTGGCTGCCTCCTCTTTATATTGCTTGGTCCCATTCTGCCATTGGGAGTCTCCGCTATTCTGAGCATGCTTCTGATACATCTTTGCAAGGGAAGACGTTTCAAGACCATGCAAGAGATGTCCTCCATGATTCTTTTTGTCGTGCTTATCGTTGCAATGAGTGCTTTCATGACACGCAATATGGGTGATTCTTCATTGTTGGATTTTAATTATGAGGCCATGATAGCTTCTATAAGTCCGCTGGTAGGATGGATTGAGGCCCTGTTTCCGCTGTTTGTCATGCAAGCAACTATGCTTTTTTCACTCTCCTCCCTTATTTGGTACCTCATCATCAGCACAGCGGTATTATGCTTCATAGTTTGGTATATTCCCAAAAAGTACACTACTCATCTTTCATTCTTACTGAGCAACCAACAACGTCATACGACATCTGCAAAGAAAGAGGTTTTAAAAAGAAGTAGTAGTATCAAAGCCTTGCTTAAGCGGGAGATAGTGATTATCAGGACCTATTCTGTGTTTACGTTTGAGCTGGTAGGAGAGCTGCTGATTCCTCTTTTATTGATAGTGATTTATCTTGCCACTGGAGTCATGGATGAAATAGCTGTACTACTCGATACTGTGCAAGATCTTGAGTATCTTCCCCAGCTGATTTTCCTTCTGTTCTTGCTTGTTGCAAATTTTTGCATGCTCAGCAGTACCAGTGTTTCAAGGCAAGGCTCCTTGTTTGTGCTTGATAGGCTGTATCCAATCGATCCGAAAACTTTTGTGCAAAGCAAAGTAATTTTGCATCTTATCCTGGTGTTCATTCCCAATATTCTTTATATGAGTGCAGCTCTGTATTTCATGAAGCAGGATATGAGGATGTTGCTATATTACTTGCCGCTCTCTTTGTGTGCTATTTTCAGCTGTGCAAATATGCATCTCGCTATTGATTACAAGATGCCGAATCTGCAGTGGACATTGCCCCAACAGGCAATGAAGAGCAATATAAATGGGCTGTTGGGGATGCTCTCTTCCTTGGTTTTGGAAGTGGTCCTTGCTCTTGTACTTATAGGCTCCTCCCTTTTAGGCCTGCCGTCCTTTGTAGGACCTCTCAGTGCTGGGCTTATCCTTATTGTTGTCTCGCCATTATCCTACAAGGTTGCTGTTCATCAGGCTAAACTGGCTCTCTCGAGGTAGTCTCGGGCGCTTTTTATTGCGCTGAGCAATGTGTTGTGAACAGGGTAGGGATAGGAAGGATTTTTATTTGTCCAGTCTACAATTAAGCCCAAATCAGCGCTTTGCAGCATGGGAATATCGGTCGGGCCGTCACCTATTGCAACAATATGCGTATATGATTGTCTCAGCTGTGCGATGAGGTGGCTTTTATCTTGAGGACTGCCGATGTCAACGGAAAGGCGAGGAGGTCTGCTTGGATCAAAAATAATTCTCTTGCCTTTGATAAGAGAAAAGCAATCCAAGAGATCAAGGGCGCTGAGAAACTCTTTTATAAGATTTTCTGTACCGCAGCTGATGATGGCAAGGTCAGCTTGCTCACTCAGGGCAAGCAACGCCTGTCTTGTTTGCTCATCCATGTGATGGATGAGCTTCATGGCCACCTCAGATATCATTTCTTCTTTGGCTTTCCGGATGAAACGTTCATATCGAGTATGCCAGCTGGTGCCGAGCAAGGCGCCTTTTTGGTCTTGAATAATCAAATGTTTGGTGCGTTTAGCCCAAAGCGTACCTTGTGTCTTGGCTATTGAGCGCAAAAGCATTTGCTCACTGTCATACGGAGCTAGGGGATAGAGCGTTCCGTCAAAATCAAAGGCAATCAAATTTCTAGTATTCATACTGTGAGAGTGTAGCAGGCAAGATACAAAAGAGGAAGGGCTTTCACCCTTCCTCCAAGTTGCTCTGCACAAGGTTTATAGACTCTTTGGATATCCATATAGAGTATCAAAGTACTGCATGTCAGTACTAAGAATCTTATCCAAGGAAGGAATCGTCCTTCGATATGACTCCAAGGTTCTCCATAGCTCGAAGAACTCAATGTCAGCCTCATATGAGCTTGCATATATGTCAGCGGCTCTTGCGTCGGCAACACCCTTGATGCTTTCGGCTCTAGCATAGGCAGCACTGAGAATCTGTCTCTGCTCACTCTCTGTTTTTCCTTGCCACTGGGCCAATTGCCCTCGTCCATACGAGCGATATGCCTCAGCAATTTGATTACGTTCCTTGATCATCCTTTGGTAGACGCTCTCGGTAAGGTCATCACTGTAACGAATCTGTCGTACGACGATATCAATCAACTCAATCCCGAATGCATCAGTAAATCGCTCCGCTTGCGCAAACATCATATTGCTCAGTCCGTCGCGCCCTATGAAGATGGTCTCTTGTCTTGATTGGGTTACTGTCAGGTTTCTCAGGGTTTCAGCATCTTCCGTGCTTTCCACATCAACACTCTGTACTTGTTCTTCCACCGTTATGTTGTTGATTTGGTTTGAATTTCTTACCGCTTCATTGAGGAAGTTTTCACTGATGATGGTTCGAATGGTAGAATCCAAAACATCATTGAGCCTGAAGATACCGTTGTTCACCGTATTGACTGTCTCATAGAATTTTGCAGGATCTGCAATTTTCCAACGCGCAGTGGTGTCAACCCAGATGAATTGGTTTTCCTTGGTCGGAATACGCTGTGCTGCACCATCCCAACTGAGGATTTTCTTTGGATAAACAACCACATTGTCAATCAGAGGCATCTTGAATTTCAATCCTGACTCTTGTTCGGCATTAACGATTCTTCCAAATCTGGTAACTACCGATTGCTGTCCTTCATATAAAATATAGAAGGGTCCGAGCATGACAAAAATAATCAAAAAGACAACTATCACAACGAGGGTGGTAAGTAATTTCTTATTGCTGTTAGTACTCATTTGGCACCCCCTTCAAGCATCTTGACCGGCAGGAAGTTGGCCAAGTTCTTATCAATCAAGGTCACTGAACTATCGTCAGTGGATTTGATGATGGCTTCCATGGCTTCGATGTAGAGACGGGTTCTCGTGACATCCTTGCTTCGTTCATAAGCTTCTCTGACACTGTTGAATCGTGCTACATCTCCGGTTGCCTGGTTGACACGCTCAGCCGCATAGCCTTCAGCAACCTGGATGATCTGGTTTGCTTCACCGCGGGCTGAAGGAATGACTCTGTTGTAATTCTGTTTTCCTTCATTGATCAGTCGGTTCATGTCTTGGATGGCTTTGTTGACATCCTCAAAAGCGTCCTGTACTTCTCCCACAGGTGGCACGATATTCTGAAGCTTTACCGTTACCACTCGGACTCCCAAACCATAAGCATCAAAAATCTTCTGCATGTTGTCCTGGGCTTCTACCTCAATTCTTGTTCTCTGGCTGGTCATGACCGAGAGAATGGGAAGATCACCTACCAATTTATTCATGACACTCTGGCTGATATCCCTGATGGTTGTTTCCCTGGATTCAACATTGAACATCCAAAAGACTGGGTTTTCAATCTTGTATTGTACAATCCACTGTACATCGATGATGTTCAAATCTCCAGTAAGCATTATGCTTTCATTTGCAAAATTGGTGTTTCCAAACAAAGGGGAGGTAGCGCTGTTCGATCGATAGCCGAAGGTCATTGTCTGTACGACCTGAGTCGGCACGTTGTAACTCGTTTCTATTCCCAGCGGTATTTTTGTCTGTAATCCAGGTCCGACCGTACGGTTGTATCTGCCTAATCGCAACACTACCGCTTGCTCTGTCTGGTCTACTACAAAGAAACTGCTGAGAACCAACATAATAAGGACTACGGCGACGATTATCCAGATAACCAGCTTCGGACTGATATTCTTCACTTTTCGCGCAGGCCTCGGTGGTTGCTGCATGTTCTCCATGTTTTCTCCTCGTTGTGCCACAGCACTCTTTCAATGTACCTACTCAATTGCCTAGCGTCAAGCTTGTAATCTTCTCTTCAATGCACTCTTTGCCATTGAAATAAACTCCTCAGCGCTTTATGATAAGCCCTATGAAAAAGAGACTTGTAACTTCTGCACTTCCCTATGTAAACAATATTCCACATTTAGGGAACCTTACCCAGGTGCTGAGCGCCGACGTATTTGCCCGATTCTGTCGTTCAAAAGGATATGAGACACTCTATATATGTGGTACCGATGAGTATGGTACTGCCACAGAGACCAGAGCCTTGAAAGAGGGTGTCACGCCCCGGCAGCTTTGCGATCATTATCATGCAATCCATCGTGATATTTATGCATGGTTCAATATTGCATTTGATTATTTTGGAAGAACCAGTACGGATGAGCAAACAACCATCGTGCAGGATATTTTCAACAAAGTTGATCAAGCTGGATATGTGAGCGAGCATGAGCTTGAACAGCTGTACTGCCCCTCCTGCGAACGGTTTCTTGCTGACCGTTTCGTTGAAGGGACCTGTCCACATTGTCATTATGACCGAGCGAGGGGGGATCAGTGTGACAGCTGCCAAACGCTGCTTGATCCTGTTGAGCTGATCAATCCGCGCTGTGGAGTGTGCAACACCACGCCGGTTCTGAAAAAAACCAAGCATTTATATATAGATCTTCCGAAGGCACTGCCTCTGCTTCAGAACTGGATGATTGAGGCAAGCAGCAAAGGATTCTGGGCTAACAATGCCATCCAGATGACCAAGTCCTGGATTAGGGATGGCCTGAAGGAACGTTGCATCACCAGAGATTTGAAATGGGGTATTCCCGTTCCCAAGAGTGGATATGAAGACAAGGTTTTTTATGTCTGGTTTGATGCACCGATAGGCTATGTCTCAATCTCTGCAAATGCCACCAAGGATTGGAAGCGGTGGTGGTTTGACCCGGAAGGAACCGAACTCTTTCAATTTATAGGCAAGGACAATATTCCTTTCCATACAGTAATATTCCCATCCTGTCAGTTGGCCACCAATGAAAACTGGACGATGCTGCACCATATGAGCAGTACTGAGTATCTCAATTACGAGGGAGGCAAGTTCAGCAAGAGTCTTGGCGTTGGTATTTTTGGCAATGATGTCCAGGATACCGGAATCAGCGCAGATGTGTGGCGGTTTTATATGTTCTATAACCGACCCGAGAAGAGTGACGTGACCTTCACTTGGGCTGACTTTCAAGAGAAGGTGAATGGGGAGCTGATCGGAAATCTTTCCAATCTGGTGAACCGTACCTTGACATTTGTGAAACGATTTTATGCTGATGGCTCTCTTTTTGAAGCTGATATCGATCAAGCATTTGTACAACAGGTGCAAATCAAGGAACGTGAAATTGATGCGTTGCTTGAAAGAGCTGAAGAACGAGATGCACTGCGTCAGATTCTCATACTTTCCTCGATGGGAAACAAGGCTTTCCAAGATGGAGAACCTTGGAAGTTGCGTAAGGAGGATCCTGAAAAAGCAGCAAGCCTGCTCAAGACCTTGGTCTACCTCATCAGGGATCTGGCCATCATGATCGAACCCTATATGCCCACCACCAGCGCTCGTATTCTTTCATTCCTTGGGTCAGAGAATGCTCGCTGGACGGATCTTGGAACGTATGAGGGCATTCATGCAATCGGTGATATTGAATTGCTCTTTGCAAAACTCGAGGATAGCCAGATCGAAAGTCTCAGAGAACGTTTTTCGGGTTCTCAAGAGCAACGCAAGCAAAAGGAAAATGATACTACACAGGAATTGGAGCAAGAGATGGATACAGAAGATCAACAGGTAGGTATCGCCCAGGAGTTTTCTCAGCGAGTCATTCTAAAAGTGGCAAAAATTGTAAAGGTTGAGAGACATCCCAATGGTGATAAGCTTTATATACTTTCACTGGATGTGAAGGAAGAGGAAGAACGCACGATTGTCAGTTCTATAGTCCCCTTTTATACCGAAGAGCAACTCCTTGGTAGGCATATTGTCTTGGTAAGCAATCTGAAACCAGCCAATTTCAGAGGGGTCAAGAGCCGAGGGATGTTGCTGGCCGCGAGTGAAAACGGTGATGAGCAGCATGAAACCTGCGAGGTTTTGTTTGCTGATGAGTTCGAGGTTGGAAGTCTTTTGACCCCTGATGGGTATGCAGCTCCTGAGCAGCTGCCTCCCTATGTCAAGGCCGATCACTTTTTCAGCATGCCTCTTACAACACAAGACGGTACTGTCATGCTCGATGGCAAGCCAATCGGTAAGGATGGTGTATTTTTGACTGCCAAGCAGTACCTCAATGGCTCGGTAGGTTGATTGGTTTTATTCAACGAATTTTGGGGGCCATAAGGTCCCCTGTTTTGATTTAGGAGGGTTATGGAAATCCAACGCATTGAAGTAACCGAACTTTCTCTCAGTGGCTCTGCGCTTCAGACCTGTTATTGGGCACAGGTCAAGCAAAACATGGGGTGGAAGCCTTATGCTTTCAAAGTGCAACTGCAAGAAGAATCGTTTACTGTTCTTGTGTTGGTTAAATCCATGCTGTATCTCTTTTCTTTGGCTTATATTCCATTTGCTCCAAGAATCAACAGTTTGTCTCTTGTACACACTGAGTCTTTTTTGAAGGAGTTCTGCAAGCAGTTGAGACATGTACTTCCCAGGACTGCTTTTACCCTGCGCCTTGATCTGCCTTTTGAGGAGATCAATGATGAGAATGTATTGGAGTTGCGATCATCCAAGTTCAGGATGTGCAAGGAGAGTGTTCAACCTGAAGCTACGGTACGTATAGACTTGAAATGGGGCTACAAGGCTGTTACGATCGGTTATAGAGATAGGGCAAAACGAGCCCTCCGAAAAACTTCACAGGATTTTGAAGTCGGACAGGCATCCAAAGATGCCGCTTCCTTCAAGCGCTGGTATGCAATCTATCTTGAGACAGCCCGCCGTGATGGCTTTTCTGCCCGGTCAGCTTCCTATTTGCGTTCCTTGTTGGAGATAGGCCAGGGAGAAGACAGTGCGGTGTATTGTAAACTGTTGCTAGCCACAATGAAAAGGAAAATTGTAGGAGGTATCATCGTCCTGTTCTCTCCGTATGAGGCAGTGTACCTCTATGGGGCTTCGAAGCGCCTAGATGGCGTTTCCTGTTCCTATGTATTGCAGGATTATGCAATCAGGATGGCCTGTGAGCGTGGTTGTTCCTACTACGACTTATACGGAATCTGCGGGCCGAAAGAAAGAGGATCCCACCTCAAGGGCTTGGAAGTCTTCAAGCTCGCTTTTGGGGGGCAGCCGTATTATCGGACTCCTTCAACCGATTATGTATATCATCCCTTGGTTTGGCACGCTTACAGTATCTCGGAAAAGATGCGATATCGGTTTAAAAGACGGGTCAAGCTTCAAGAAGGAGACCAACCAAATTCTTGAATTGGTTTCCACGATCGAACTCATTGGCAAAGAGCTCAAAAGAGGCTGCACCAGGGGAAAGAAGGATGACTTGCATCAGGTTTGGTACATCCTTCGCTTTCTTCTCAGCAACCTCAAAGCTTGCTTGCAGGGCCTGCCCCATGGTGCTGAAGGGCCCCATGTAGCGTATGTCGTGTTCTTCGAGCATGGGTATCAATTTGTTCTGGGTAAATGAACCATTGAGCAGGGATAGGCTAGAAGCATTTTTCAGTTCAGCCAACATTGAATCAGCCTTGAGGTTTTTATCTGTTCCTCCACAGATGAGGTGTACAGCCATAGTATTGAATTTTGCATATGTGAAATGAACCGCTTCAGGGATGGTGGCGGCACTGTCGTTTACAAAGAGGATGGAATTCAGGTTCCCTATTTGTTCTATTCGGTGGGGAACTCCTGCAAAGCTTTCCAAAGCTTTAATGATGCTCTTGTATTTAAATCCAAGAGCAAGAAGGATTGCATATGCGCTCTTCAGGTGTGGTTGTTGTTGTAGTACCTTGGCAGTGAATTTGTCGATGCGGATTATATGACGTGAATCCAAGTTTGTCTGTTCTTTAACCCGTTTGAACATGACATCGGGAATAACAGCAGTCTCGATTCTCGCAGTGAAAAGCTGAAGCTTGTCCTCAAGATAACGTTCGATTGATGCATAGGTGTTCAGATGGTCCGGATAAAAATTTGTGAGGGCGCAAACTTGCATGATAGGTAACTGTCCATGCATGGCCATCACGGTATCACGAATCTGCCAAGAGGAGAATTCGCAAACGAGATAATCAGGTAATGAACGACCACTCTCCTGTCTGCGTTCCCATTCTCTGAGTACATTGAAGGCGCTGATGCCCATGTTGCCGCATTCCATGGCTTCGTAGCCGAGGGTTTGCAGAGTATGCGCAACAGCAGCGCTTGTTGTGGTTTTTCCCTTTGTTCCTGTTATTCCAATAATCTTGACTTGTTCACACCATGGAGATGAAAAAAGCCAGGCAAAATCATTGACTACCATGCGGGCATGGTCGAGCAAGGGGTGCGTCAATGGTATGGCAGGATTCTTCACTACTATGTCTGCCCATAGGAAGTCCTCTGCCCGATGGGGTCCTGAAATACATTGGGCTCCTCGCAAGGTAAGAGCTTCCATTTCTGAGCCAAGGTCACACGTACCCTTGAGGTCTGTGACTCGCACCTCATCACCATGGTCAAGAAAATAGGAAGCGGCACAAAAGCCTCCTCCATGCATCCCTAATCCAAAGATCAGCACCTTCATAAAAAGAAACCCCCTACCTAGCTCTATAGTAGTAAATAAAGCGCGAAAAGTGCAAGATGAAGTGCAAGAAATCATGATGGTGATGCAGGATAATTTTCCTGTACGACCCTATTGACGTTACTCTGACATACCCGCATAATAGGGCGGTAATTACAAAACCAGTCGTATTCGGCGCTTTCCGAAAATTGAAACGGTTGGTAAGGAGCTCTACAGTGCCTTGTGGAAGAAAAAGAAAGAAGCATAAGATTGCTACTCATAAGAGAAAGAAAAAGCTCAGAAAGAATAGACATAAGAACAAATAGTTTTTTCTGGTAATCTTTAGCTTGGTACCAAAGCAAAACCGTCGGTCGCTCCGGCGGTTTTTTGCGTTGTTGATGTCGTTGACCATTCTTGTAAAAGTATGGTAGTGTGTTCAGACACCTCTTTATCCGCTCTTGGGGGCGGATCATTAAGTCCGTAAGGAGGAACCATGAGAAATTATGAGTTCACCGTTATCTTCAAAGCAAATGAAGATAGTTCTAAAGCTGGTCTAGAGTTTGTAACCAGCACTTTCGCAAATGCCGGGGTAGAAATTACCAAGCAAGAAGACATGGGCGTAAAATTCTTGGCCTATGAAATCAAGAAACAAGACAAGGGTCATTATGTCTACTTTGAGATGAAGGCAGATCCTGCAAGTATTATTGGCTTTGAGAAGGCTTTCCTTCTGAATGTTGAAATACTGAAGTTCTTGTTCGTCAATCCCGAAAACTAATTTACAAAGATATGGAGCAGAAGCATGGCAAATGACTTGAATGTAGTCGCGTTGGTCGGCCGACTTACCCGGGAGAGCGAGCTTCGTTATTCCAATGGGGGAATGGCTATCTGTCGTTTTTCCCTTGCAGTCAACCGTAGAAAGAGGACGGCTGACAATCGATGGGAAGACGAGGCCAATTTTTTTGACTGCACGATGTTTGGGAAGAGTGCCGAATCCATTAACCAGTATTTGGAGAAGGGAAGGCAGGTCTCTATCATCGGAGAGCTGAGGCAAAGCCGCTGGGAACAGGATGGCCAGAGCCGAAGCAAGGTCGAGATTGCCGTCAACTCCCTTCAGCTCCTTTCCAGCCCTTCTTCCTCGAGTGATGGAAGAAGTGACAACCGCCGTAAAGAACAAGAACCGGCGAGAAATCAAGGATCATCCTATGGTCCTCGTCAAACCTATCAAGACACTCCTCCTGTTATGGACATGGGTGGCCCTGAACAGTTTGATGACGATCAGATCCCATTCTAAGACCTGCCTGAGAGCAGATGATGTTGCAAGGAGAATAAATTCATGCGTGATGACGATAACGATTCCATGAGAGATGATATGGATGGTAGGGGCTCAAGAGATAGAAGAATGGGTGGTCGCAAGCCCAGCTTCCGAAAAAAGGTGTGTAAGTTCTGCACCCAAAACCTGACCCCTGACTATAAGAATCCTGATATGCTTCGACGCTATATCACCGAGCGTGGAAAGATTCTTCCCGCCCGGATCACCGGTTGCTGTGCAAAGCATCAGAGAGCTGTAACCAATGAGATAAAGAAAGCTCGTGTGCTTGCCTATCTTCCTTTTGAGAAGAAGTAATCTAGGTAGGATGCTATGAACCTTATTGAAGATAAGTTGATGAAGCAGATGCTTCTGACGGTGGGAATCAGTTTTGTTCTGTCCCGCCTGATGGTCGGCAATCTCTTCTTCATTATTCCTTTGATGGTTCAGGCTCCAAAGTTTTCCGATCGAAAGGTTTCCTTGTTTAGTGTTGGATTGGTCGCTTTATTGGTACTGAGTACCGAGTTGATCCGTTCAAAAGGAGCCTTAAGTAGTACAGAAGGGCGATTGTTGCTGCTGATCGGAATGTTCATCCCAACTGTATTGTTGGTTGCTGCTGCGGTGTGGATCGCATTGGATGACTGGCGTACAGTGCACCGGTATCTTGCCTCATGCATCTTTGGTGTTGTGGCATCGTTGGCGGTGGTTATCTATTTTTCAAAACCGAGCGAGGCTCTCTTGCGTGTTGATGCAGCAATGCTCAGGACGTTTCAGGTGGTCCTCGGTCAAACAACACAAGGCGCTCAAGGAACCTCTGTAGGAGATTTTGAGAGTCTGTATCGTGTATCTTTGATGGCGATGGGAGCTCTTTTAAGCCCGCTGTGTATGATCTTGATAGGGTTCAACACGTTTCTTGCGTTGAGCTTTCAAGGACGGTATGACAGCACGTTCAGCTATCGTGTTTCTCGTTGGAAAGTACCGGAGGAGACTCTTTGGGTATTTCTGGGAGGATGGACGATAGTTCTGTTGCTTCTCATTGGTAGATCTGGTTACCTGCCTAGGGCTATGGCTCTTCAGGTTGCCTTGGGCAGTAGCGTAATATATGCTGTGCAAGGAATATCCATCGTGTTGCATTTTGCACTTCGAAAAGGGATACCGATCAATACCACCAGATTTCTGACAACGATATTTTTGTTGGTTTTTTTGATTCCAGGGGTGAACTTGCTGGTTGTCTTTGCTCTCCCTTTGCTGGGGGTAACAGAGACTTGGATTGTATATAGACGTATTGAGTAAGGAGTATTCCCTATGAAAATTATTCTTAATCAGGATGTCGTCAACCTCGGAGAAGAGGGAGACGTTGTAGTTGTGAAGGACGGGTATGCCCGTAACTATTTGCTTCCGAACAATATTGCAGTTCGGTTCAACAGAACCAATGAGGCAATCTTTGCTTCCCGCGCTGCCTTGATCGAAAAGAGAAAGGTGGAAAAGCGTGCGGCGAGCTCAACGCTCAAGGAAAAGCTTGAGAAGGTAGTTCTGACAATGGTTGTCAGCGCTGGTGAAAGTGGAAAGCTTTTTGGCTCAGTTACTTCCTCCATGGTTCAGGACGCTCTTGCAAAGCAGGGTCTTGAAGTGGAGAAAAAGAAGATTGAAGTTGCTACTCATGCGATCAAGATGGTAGGAACTTATTCTGTGCGCATTCGTCTGTATGAAGATGAGAGCGCTGAGATTAAACTCATTGTAGAAAGCGAAGCTCAGGTGAAGGCCCGCAAGGCTGAAGAAGCCAAGGCTGCCGCAGAGGCTGCAAAGGCTGCTCAGAAAGCAGAGGCTGAAGCACTCAAGGCTGCCGCTGAGGCTGCTAAAGTCACCGAGTAAAGCTGTGGCACCGAATGATATGCTTGGGCGTATTCCGCCTCAGAATGAAGAGGCTGAACGTGCCGTCCTAGGCGCAATCTTGCTCAATGAGAAAGTCTTGGTGGAAGTGACTGACTTTTTGGGTAAGGATGATTTTTATAAGGTTGCTCATCAGCAATTATTCGGGGCTATTGTATCTTTTAGACAGGAGAGTGCCGAAACCCTTGACCTGATCACGCTGAGTTCATATCTCAAGCGAAAAGATCTGGTTGATCAGTGTGGAGGTCTCTCCTATATTTCTACGCTCACCAGTGATGTTCCTACAACAACCAACGCGGCGTATTATGCGAAAATTCTCAAAGCCCTCAGCCAAAGACGAAAGTTACTGCTGTTTTCTTCGAAACTCAAGGACAAGGCTTATGATGAATCGCATGATATCCAGAAAGTAATCGATGAAGGGGAGCAGGAGCTCAGTAAGCTGAGCAATGAGACTGCCGGTAGTGATAATTATTACAGCATCAAGGATCTCATCACTTCGACGATATCAGACATTGAATTGCGAAGCACCAGCGGTGTTAAAAATGGTTTTGAGACAGGATATACCTCTCTTGATTCGATCACCGGAGGGCTGAAGAAACAGGAATTCATTATTGTTGGAGCTCGTCCTTCCATAGGAAAGACAGCTTTTGCACTCTCTTTGACCCTGAACATGATTGTCAAAAAGAAATACCGGGTTGGCTTTTTTTCCCTTGAGATGAGCGCCTCCAGCTTGATGGAGCGTCTGCTTACCGGGCATAGTCGGGTTGATTTCTCCCATATCAGAAAAGCTACCTTGAGAAACAGTGAAATGAGTGCCATCATTGATGCCTCCAGTTCCCTGTATGAAGCTGAGTTGTATATTCAAGATACTCCTAATATGAAATTGATGGAGCTGAGGGCTCAGGCAAGACGTATGAAGCTTGAGCACGATATACAAATCATCTTCATTGATTATATCGGATTGATAGATGCTGAAGCAGATGCACGTGTTCCGAGACATGAACAAATCTCGATTATCAGTAGATCGCTCAAGCAACTTGCCCGTGAGCTTGATGTCCCTGTCGTTTGTCTTTCACAGGTTGGGCGTCAGGCTGATGGTGTTGAGCCAAAATTGAGTGACCTTCGAGACAGCGGATCTATCGAGCAAGACGCCGATGTGGTTGTATTGTTGCATAGGGATGTGACCAAGAACCGTACTGATGATCCAGAAGAGCGTGAGAAAAACAATCTTCAGGAGACGAAGATTATCATGGCGAAAAACAGAAACGGCGAGACGGGAACCTTTACACTCGCCTTCGTGAGCAATATTGTACGGTTTGAAGAGCTTGAATTCAGTCATAAGTACGTTGCAGGGAATAATCCTAACGCCTGATAGATAAAAAATGCCGTACATCAACATAGAGTAAAAGCATAAACAATACTATGACAATTCCGATTCCAATCAGCTGTAATCGGTAATATGTTTTCGGAGCAATCTGCTTTTTTGTACACCACTCAATGAGCGCTATGAGTATCTGTCCCCCATCAAAAGCAGGTAATGGCAAGAGATTTGCCAACGCCAATGAGATAGACACAACACCCATCAAATACAACAAGGCATACAGTCCACTTGGGATTGCATGCTCCAATCCCAAGGTAGTGATGTCACCAATCATCAGAGCGGAACGAGCCATTCCTGTTACTGAAGAACGTATGTCATGCTCTTCTCTTGTAACCAGCCTCTGAAGTTCTCCAAAGGTTTGTACAAAGAGCTCTTTGGTTTTCAAAAAACCCTCAGCAATACCGATTTGTCCCCTGTCAGCAGGTTTGGTTTGCACTTTCAAGGAAAAATTCAAATCAATTTCTTTCCGCTCTGTAAGATTGGGCATAAAGCTGATGATTTTTTCTTCTTGTCCAGAAAGTACAAGAAATGAGAGCATCTCTTTCTGTCCATTCAGGACAGACATGAGATCGAGTTGATTCTCAACCTGTCTTGATTGGGCTTCAAGAATACGATCACCGGTTTGTAATCCTGCACGGTACTCAGGGCTATGCGGTCGTACATTGTCGACAACCAAGTCTTGAATTAATGATAAGCCCCAAAAATATGACCCATCCTCTCGTTTTTCTGCATGTACAACGAACAACAGTTCTTGCTCATTCCTTTGTACTTCAAACAGAGCTGAACCATCGGCGCCATCAAGCAACTTTTGCAGTTCTTCCCAATCTTCGACCTTGTGGTTGTCAAGCGATAAGACAAGATCGCCGGTCCTCAGTCCCTGATCAAAAGAGGGGCTTGTGTTCCCATCAAACAGAGAAGGGTAATCGTTGACAGTTGCAATTCTGGGTTCTATGCTTATTCTTTGTATAGGAACCAAGGACAACAAGGCATAGATTATTATGGCGAATATGATATTGAATGCGGGGCCTGCGAGATAGGTGAGGATTCTCCCGAGAGGGGAGGCGGAAAACAAGGAACCATCTTCTGTATGCATGAACTTGTTTTGATCATGTAATAAGGCTTGACTGAGATCATCCGAGCCTTTGAGCCTGCAATATCCTCCAAAGGGTAGAAGACTGAGTCGGTATTCACATCCCTTGTACTCTTTTTTCCAGATGCTTGGCCCGATTCCAAAAGAAAAAACCTCGACCTCTATGTGGTTGCACCGTGCTGCCACCAAATGTCCAATTTCATGCACTATGACTACAATGGTAATACCCACCAATCCTATAACATATTTCAGCAGGATGGAGGTTATATTACTCATAAAAGGCTTCGGGCTATCTCTCTTGCCTTATGATCCAAGACAAGGGTCTCTTCAAAGGAGGAAGCTTCTCTTGACCAGTCCTGATCAAGAGTTCTTTCCACCACCTCAATAAGCTTTGGATAGGATATTTTCTTTGCAAGAAAAGCGGCAACCGCAATCTCATCTGCAGCATTGAAAGCCAAGGCACTTGAGCCTTTCCTTTCCAGGATTGAAAAGGCGAGGGCCAGCAATGGGAATCGATCAAAATCAGGTTTCTCAAATTGCAGGGTGAGGGAAGTAAAGTCCAAGGCTTTCACCAAAGAATGATGGCCTCTATCAAGGGCATTGATGATGGGCAGGGTCATATCAGGATATCCCAACTGAGCATAGACAGCCCCATCGATGGTTCTGATCATGGAGTGTACAATGGACTGTGGATGGATGACCACCTCGATCTGGTTCTTGTTGAAACCAAAAAGACGAGAGGCTTCAATAACTTCCAATGCTTTGTTTGCCATTGTTGCACTATCGATGGAGATTTTTTTACCCATCTTCCAAGTGGGATGAGCCAAGGCCTGTTCAACAGTAATTGATGAGAATCTTGAACGTTCCAATGTTCTGAAAGGTCCACCGCTTGCGGTTATTATCAAAGATTGTATATCTCGAAGGTCTCGATTATAGAGCAATTCACTGATTGCTGCATGTTCACTGTCTACGGGAATTATCTTTGCTCCCCGTTCACGTGCCAATGAAAAAAGATAGGAACCACTGCATACGATGCTTTCCTTGTTTGCCAAGGCAAGGTCGAAGCCTCTTTCCAATACTACCAAGGAAGCATAAAGACCTTCAAAACCTGCTATGCCATTGAGAACGATATCAGCATCGAGATGATTGATCATCTGTTTTAAACCGGAACTGAAACTGAATGTCTTGCAATTGTCCAATTCTCCAAGAGAAGCAGAAGTAAGACACACTGCTTCTACAGAGAATTCCTGAGCAAGAGATTTCAGAGCTGTGGCATTGGTATGGGCACTGAGACCAACCACCTCTAGAGGCAGGTTCTTATCTCTGATAGCCTGTAGGGCTGTGCTACCGATGCTGCCGGTACAGCCAAGTATAATGATCCGTTTCATACACCATCAAAAGAGTGACAACACTACCCAGAAAACTGGAGCGGCTGCAAGCATGGAATCGATGGAATCGAGGAGCCCGCCTCTGCCCGGAATGAGATATCCGCTGTCCTTGACATCGGCACAACGCTTGAAAGCACTCTCGATCAAGTCTCCGATATTAGCAGCAACGGAAGTCAGCAGTCCGAGTACGATAGCTTGAAGTATTGAAACATCTTCTTTGATACCTGGTACGAATACACAAAAAAGGACTGCCAGTACTATGGTGCTGATCGTACCACCGAGAAAACCAGCAAGACTCTTGTTCGGACTGACTTGGAATAATCCCTTGTTGTTTCGGCCAAAAGACATGCCGAACAAAAAAGCAAAGACATCATTGCCGAAAACGAGCAGGAAAAAGAGCAACAGGCTTTGACTGGGATGCTGAACAGCCGTAAGACGTTGAATGAATGTAATGAGCAATCCAGGATACAGAAGAAGAAGGCTTTCCCCTCCTATCCGGGAAAAGGTCTTGGAGAAATCATCCCGAACCCCGTAAAAGATCTCTGTAGAGAAAAAGGCGAGAGCCATGGTGACAACTGCCAAATCAACCAACGGGAGGTGAGGATAGTATGCAATCTGAAGCCATTGTGCAAGGGGTAAAATACCTACGACAAAGGAGGGGAAATGCATATTGATTTTCTCAGTTTTCTTATACAGCGTTTTTAATTCAGAGGTAGCAAATATTGCTGTAGCTACTGCCAAGAGCGAGAGCGCAATATAGGAAAAATGAGGAAGGAATACTATTATAAAGAACATCAAGGGAAGGGTAACTACCGTGGTTAGAATCCGTTTTGTCATCGCTTTCATTGTACCCCTCCAAATTTTCTTACACGCTGACTGTAATCCATACACACTTGACGGATATCATCGCCATTAAAGTCAGGCCAGAGCTTCTCATAAAATGCTAATTCAGCATAGGCACTGTCCCATAATAAAAAATTGCTCAAGCGCTTTTCGTTGGCACTTCTGATTATCATATCCACTGCAGGAACCTGCGGCAAGTCCAAACTGGATTCTATTGCAGTTTCTGTGAGTTTTTCGTTGGGGTGGGATGCAAGAAACCGATTCGCAGCTCTGCAAATCTCATCACGTCCACCATAGTTGATTGCTACAACAGCAGTGATGGCACTATTGTTCTTCGTTGCTTCGACTGTTTTTTCAATTGCATCTCTGACCTCGGGCGGTAAACCTTCAATATCTCCACGAGCAAGAATGCGTATGCCATTTTTATTATAGAAAGAGAGTTCACCATGAATTTTGGAAACGAATAGGTGCATAAGATAGTGTACCTCTTGTTCGCTTCGTTTCCAATTCTCTGTAGAGAAAACATAAAAAGTAACAAACTTGATGCCCTGCTCGATGGCTTGTATAATGACTCGCTTCAGAGCCTTCAAGCCCTCAAGATGACCAGCTGTACGGGGAAGGGCACGTTTTTGTGCCCATCTACCGTTTCCATCCATGATGATTCCAAGGTGAAGAGGAACAACAGGTTTGTTTTCCATTTAAATCTCCATGATTTCCTTTTCCTTCTCATCAGAGAGGGAATTGATTTGGGAAATATGGGAATCAGTCATTTTTTGGATCTTGTTTTCAGCATCCTTCAGTTCGTCTTCACTGATCTCACTGTTTTTCTGAAGCTTCTTCAGTTCATCAATTGCCTCACGGCGAATATTGCGCATAGCTACACGGCTTTGTTCAGCTGTGGCTTTTGCACTTTTGACCAACTGTTTGCGTCTTTCCTCATTCAATGGGGGAAAATTCAGACGAATGAGTTTGCCGTCATTGTTCGGGGGAAGACCAAGATCACTCTTTAAAATAGCTTTTTCAATTGCGCTGAGGACACTTTTGTCCCAAGGTTGGATAACAATCATCCTTGCTTCAGGAACACTAATAGTGGCAACTTGGTTTATCGGGGTTTCTGAACCATAATAGTCGACACGGATCTTGTCCAAGAGAGAGGCAGAAGCCCTGCCGGTACGTAAGGAAGAGAACTCTTTGGACAGACTCTCAAGACTTTTTTGCATCTTGCTTTCACATGTATCAAGTACCTGTTGCATACAAATCTCCAATAAAACCACCGCTCACAGGGTGAGCGGTGTGTGTACATCGATATTCCTCAAGCCTGGCAGGAAGCTGCACCAGCGCGAAGGAATGCGTAATTGGTAATCTCAAGCTTTCCGCCGGCAGCCTTGCCCACTTCCTGTACTTTCTTTGCTACAGACATAGAGTCGTCCTTGACGAAGGGCTGTTCGAGGAAACAAATTTCTGAAAGGTGCTTGCTCAGCTTGCCTTTGACAATGCCTTCAACAACTTTTGCAGGTTTGCCAAGCTTTTCAGCCTGGACAGTGAAGATTTCAGTCTGTTCATTGATGTAGGCTTCATCAACAGCTTCTGCATTCAGGTAGGAAGGAGTGAAGGCAGCGACGTGCAAGGCACAATCGTTGGTGAGCTCCAAAACGGCAGGGTCAGCAAAAATCTGTGCATTATCAGCCTTGAACATGACAAGAACAGCAAGTGCACCATTTCCATGGACATAGCTCGATGCAAATTCATTCTCATTCAAGTCATACACACAAAGTTGCTTCAGTGCCATGTTTTCCTTGATGACGGAAATGAGTTCATTGACCATGCCGACAAGTTCGTCATTGATTTCGTTGTATCCCTTCTCAAGTGCTACAGAACAAATGTTTGCACCGAGCTGGGCAAACTGTTCATTGCTGGCAACAAAGTCGGTTTCACAGGAAATTTCAGCCATAACAGCCTTGTCTTTCTGTACTTTTACGAATACTCGACCATTGTCGGTAGCACGGTCCTGCCTCTTTGCAATAGCTGCAAGTCCCATTTTCTTGAGAATCTTTTCAGCAGCCTCAAAATCTCCATTAGCTTCAATGAGGGCCTTTTTGCAATCCATCATGCCTGCGCCGGTGATATCACGCAGTTTTTTTACTACTTCAGCGGTAATTGCCATGCTTATTCTCCTTAGTCTTTGTACAGGGTCTCTTCGTCGACGAGAAGGTCTTCGGATTCTTCTTCCTCTTCAACGACAGCGGCGACCTCCTCCTTCTCTTCGAACTTGGAGTAATCAGCACCTTCATCGGTGGAGAAGACAATCTCCTCTTCCTCTTCTTCTTTTACTTCTACTTCGGTTGTCTCTTCTTCGTCACCCAAGGTTTCAATAATCTGGATGCCAGCTTCATTATCGGCATCGACGACAGCATTGGCGATGATTTCAACGAAAAGACTGATGGCTCTGATGGCATCATCATTTCCAGGGATAGGGTAGGTGATATCGGAAGGATCGCAGTTGGTATCAACAACAGCGATAACCGGAATGCCCAAGCGCTTGGCTTCGGCAACTGCAATTGCTTCTTTTTTGGTATCGATGACGAACAAGGCACCAGGAAGTTCTTTCATGTCCTTGATACCGCCAAGGTTCTTCTCGAGCTTGATTTTCTGCTTGGTAAGCAAGGAAACTTCTTTTTTGGTAAGAGAGTTGAAAGTTCCATCAATTTCCATTTTCTCAATTTTTTTCAAGGTCGATATAGACTTCTTGATGGTGGAGAAATTGGTAAGCATACCACCGAGCCAACGATTGTTGATGTATGGCATACCACAGCGTTTTGCTTCGCTCTCAATCGCTTGCTGAGCTTGTTTTTTGGTTCCTACAAAAAGAACTGGCTTGCCTTGTTTGACTACAGCACGTACTGCATCATAGGCTTCAACAATGCATGCAGAGGTCTTCTGCAAGTCAATGATATGAATTCCGTTTCTCTGGCTGAAAATGAAACGGGCCATTTTGGGGTTCCACCGTTTTGTCTGGTGGCCGAAATGCACGCCTGACTCAAGCAGGCTCTTCATGGTTACTACGGACATAATCCTCCTGTCTGACTACACATCCATCATCAGATGGATTTTTCTTGTGCGTCACCCTACTACTATTACTCACCTAAAAGGTGGAGATTCCTATGCATCATTGGTGCACAGGTTTGCTCAGTATTTCAGAAATTTGTAACAATGGCAAGCCTATTACAGTAGCTGCATCACCCTCAATGTGATCAATCAATGAACGAGCCGAACCCTGAATCCTGTAAGAACCGGCGGCTCCTTGCCATTGATTGGTATCAAGATATGCCTCTATAGTTTTCTTATCTAATGATTTGAAATGAACAAGAGCGCAGTCGCAGCCAGAAATCTGCTTGTCGTTATACCACAACGCCCAGCCTGAGTGCACTTCTTGCACTTTCATGCTGAAAAAAGAGAGTTGCTTGAATGCATCCTCTCTGCTCTGCGGTTTGCCTATCAGATTGCCATCCAAGGCGATGAGGGTATCACAGGCAAGGACAGGAAGATGATATTTCGGGTGAATCATCCGGTAGTTTTCCAGTTTTCTGATAGCCAGCGAACGTACCACTTGAGCTGCTTCAGTAAGTTGGCATGATTCATCACAGTTGGTTGCAAATACCTGGACTTCTATGCCAAGCTCTTCAAGCAAGGCCTTTCTAGCCGGTGATCCGCTGGCAAGAATGATTTTAGGCAGCAAAAATCTAATGTCCTGCAAGTTGTGCCTCCATTTCTTCGATTTCCATCGTCAACTCAAGCCATTGCTCTTCCTGTTTCATAAGCTTCAGCTCATGGGCATTTTTTTGGTCAATCAATGACTTTATCTTTTGAGCATCACTATAGTTTTCAACAAGGGACATTGCCAGCTCGACCTGCTTGATTGCCTCTTCCCTTTCCTGATGAGAATGCAACATCTGTTCGCTCTGTTTTTTCAGGGAAGCGAGCCGGTTTTTCATCCGATTCATTTCCTTGTAAGAGAGCGCGCTCTCAGAGAGTGTTTTTTCAACCTCTTGCTGTTCTTCTTTCTCCTCGAACATCTGTTTCTGATCAAGCTTGTACGAAAAATAAGAGTAGTCACCCAAAAAGAGTTGAGGAGGGTCTTCTTCAGTTAGATAGAGGATTTTATTTGCTATATGTTCAATGAAGTATGCATCATGACTTACAAAGATCATCGTACCGTCATAGTGTTCCAATGCTTGAAGTAGCATTTTTTTTGCATTGATATCCAAGTGATTGGTTGGCTCATCCAGAATCAGGAGATTGACTGGATGGAGCAAGATTTTCAGCAGAGCAAGACGACTGCGTTCCCCACCACTGAGAACGGAGACTGGTTTGAACACATCATCACCGATGAAGAGGAAGGATCCAAGATAATTCCGCAGTTTTGGAAGGTCATCCGTCTCTGCAATTGCAGAGACTTCTTCAAGCACCGTATTGGATGGGTTGAGCGTCTTTTCCGTATCTTGGGCGAAATATCCAACGCGTACCCCGTTGCCTAGGCGGACAACCCCTTCGAACTCTTGGTCCATGGAGCTGATAATTCTCAGAAGAGTTGATTTTCCCGAACCGTTTTTCCCCGTCACCGCCAATCGGTCACGCTTGTTCACCAACAAGGAGAAATTGTCAAAGATCACTTGCTGGTCGTAGCGCTTGGTCAATGACTCAATCACCAATACTTCATTTGGACTGTGAGGGGCAGGGGGAAAAGAGAATGATAGTTGTTTGAGATGGCTCGGCACCTGCACCAACTCAATCTTTTCCATCATCTTTATTCTGCTCTGTACTTGCTTGCTCTTGGTGGCCTTGTACCTGAAGCGTTCGATGAACTGTTCTGTTTTCTCTAATTGCAAGGTTTGTTGCCTGTATGCTGCTTCAAGTTGGGCGATTTCAAGCTCTCTTTGCAGCAGATACTGTGTGTAATTTCCACTGTATCTCTGCAGCTTGCCGTTGAACAGCTCATAGACCTCATTGACCGTTTCATCCAAAAATTGTTGGTCATGGCTTACCAGCATCAAGCCTCCGTTATAGACTTTCAGATAATTCTTAAGCCAATAGCGGGCCTCAATATCGAGATAGTTTGTTGGTTCGTCCAACAGCATGATTGTCGGATTCTCAACCAAAATTTTTGCCAGTGCGATACGCATCTGCCAGCCGCCGCTGAACTCACAGCATAAGCGATCAAAATCAGATGTCTTGAATCCAAGGCCGAGTAATATTCTTCCAATTTTCTCTTTTCTTGAAAAATAATTAGCTGCAAGAAGATACTCCTGAATCTCATGAAGACGGAGCAGCAGAGCATTTGTCGGGTCGGATTCGTCAGAACCAGCTAACCTGTTTTCAAGGTCTCTCATCTCCTGGAGAAGGGGAGTAAAACGTACATATGCTTTCTCGACCTCCTCATAGATAGTGCCGTTCTCAAATACAATATCGCTCTGTGGAAGATAGGAAATACGCATATCCTTGGTAAGAGACATTTTGAGCTCATCGGCACCCTGCAGTCCGCTGATTATCTTCATGAGGGTCGATTTCCCGCACCCATTACCCCCGGCTAGTGCGCTACGGCTTTTTTCTGTAAGGGTGAAGCTGACATCATCAAGAATGTCCCGATCGGCGAATGCTAGATGTACTGATTGGACTTGTAAGGTGGCCACCCTTCTTCCCCTTTCTTGAAACGGGTGTTGAAATGCCCGTTATTTGACGTTATGATTACCTTAACACAAGCATGTGTTCGGTGACAATCCACCTAAATCTCAGGAGGTCTATAGTGCTTTGCCTTACGTTAACCGGATCAACGTTGGAGGAGAACCGGACATTGGTGGAACGCAACCGAGAATGGATATCACTCTCAGAGCTGCGGGTCGACTACCTTACACCCGAAGAACAAAAAATAGCTGCCAGTTTTCCACAAACTGTTGATATCCCTGTCATTCTTACCGTGCGAAGAAAGAGTGACGGTGGTCTTTGTACGCTGATGGAGAAGCAACGACTTGAGTTGCTGTACGAGGTCAGTAAAGGTGATTTTTCTTATGTCGATATCGAGGAGGATGTCAAAAAGAGCGATCTTAAATTCAAGGACCCTCTTTTTGAGCAGCGTGTCGATCTTGAACAAAGTCTCAGGCAACGAAACATCAAGATTATCAGATCTTACCATAATTTTGAGTGTGTTCCCGCTGATATTTTCGGAAGAATTTCGAAGTTGGCTGCGAAAGGGGACATCCCAAAGATTGCTGTACATCCAAACAACATGATGGATGTAATTACCTTGTTCAGGATTCAGAGCGAACTCTCCTCAATTTCAGAGAAGATAGTTATTGGAATGGGACAGTGGGGTGTTTGTACCAGAATTCTCTATAAAAGGTGCGGCTCTCTGCTCAGCTTTTGTTCCGACGACCAAGCAGCTCCAGGGCATCTGAGTGCAAAGACAATGAGTGAGCTGTATCGTGCTGACAAGCTTGATGGCAGAACTCATATATTTGGGATCATCGGCAATCCTGTCTACCATACAGCCAGTCCCAACATTCATAATCCTGGATTTGAAGCTATCAGGTACAATGCGGTATATGTTCCCTTCCTTGTGGATTCTGTACGTGCTTTCTTCAAGCTTGCGGAAATGTTGCAGATTCATGGATTTTCTGTAACAGTTCCCCATAAAAGGAATGTTCAGCCATATTTAGGAAAGATCACCAGGGAAGTGAAGCAGATAGGTTCTTGCAACACCGTTATTCGAATCCAGAACATGTGGAAAGGAATCAATACTGATTATTATGGTTTTCTCGCTCCAATATCTACGTTCATAGCTGAAGGGAAAATAAAGACTGCCGTGGTCATAGGGGCCGGGGGAGCGGCGAGGGCTGTTGTATGGGCTTTGCACAATCATGGGGTAAGGGTCACCATACTTAACCGGAGTCTTGATCATGCAAAAACCTTGGCTGAAGAGACTATGAGTACTTTTGACTCTCTTGAGAACGGCCATAAGTACAGCAATTGTGCTGATCTGGTGGTACAGACAACCAGTGTGGGCATGAAAGATTCTCAACAGGAAGATCCCTGTGCCTCCCTTGCATTCAGCGGCAGGGAAGTGTTCTATGAATTGATTTACAAACCCAGAGAGACGCTGATGCTCAAAAGAGCCCAGAATGCCGGTTGCCAGATAGTGACTGGAGTTCAGATGTTGATGGAGCAGGGGAAGTTGCAGTTCGAAGCATTCACAGGGTATCACTATCCCCATTGGATACAGGCCGACATCTAAGAGAGATGATACCGAACAAGCCTCACTAAAAAAATCTTGCTCACAGGAAGGATTTTGATTTCCATCTGCGGCATGACCGCTGCCTTGAGCAAGGCTTCTTTTTGGGCCGTAAAGGCCAGTTCCAAGGCCTGTACCACCAGCTCTTGGTCGGTTAGCTGCAACTGTAAAGCGATGTTCTTTTTTCCAACAGCTTGTTTGCAGAGACTGACTTTTCCTTGATAGTCAAACCCTCCCGCCTCAATTACATTGTTGATGATGTGTGGGGCAATCTGCGATTCATGCAAGATCATTTTTGCTTGATACCGATGCTCATGATCTTGTTTTTGTGCACAGCTGAGAGTTGCATTTTCAATGGCTTTCTTGACTGAGTTATTGAATCGTGCAATCTTGGCTTTTCCTACTTCTAGTAACGCAGGCACCTCTTTACATCCTCTTGCGGCGTCCCAAAGTTTGTCGAAACGCACAAATATCTGTTTCTGAAGGATTTCTATTTGCTCATATCGTTTGGTTTTGCCTACCAGTTGCCCAGAACTCTTAAGCGTTTCCCGAAAGAGGGGTTCACTATCTCTGTGTATCAAAAAAACCGTTGGGGCGAGTTGTTTGACTACATGCTCAGACAAGGCAGGAAGGTTCAATACCAGATTCGACAACCGCTCATCTGTACAAATTACTATACCATCATAGATACTGAGCATATTGTAACGCTCTTCCAGCATTGCAATCTGCTTGAGCAGTGTAGCGGCCATCTCTGGTCTTGTGTTGTGTAGAAGGAAGTCTTCAATTTGTGCGTAATCCAAACAACTGTCGAAGGCAGAGATGATACTGTCCTTCGTTACTCTATAACGTTTTTGCTGATCGAGTACTTCGAGTACCGCAAAACGGTACAATATATCGTCTGCCTTGGCATTGCCCGTATAGCTTATGCTTTGGTCGCTGTCCACCAGCAAAACCGAACGATCGTTTGCATAGTCAAGATCACTTACATGCCACAACTCATCCAAAGTGATGATGGAGAATGTTGAAAGTGTCGTGAGCAGATTTGGATAATATGGCATGTTGTACTTGATGCCCAGAATTTTGATCAGCATTTTTAAAGATGTGGTGTCGCAGCATTTTATGGTCTTCAAGATACGTATCAATTCAGAGCAGTATGAGAGGCTGTTTTGACCGACCTCTTCAGAAAGTGAAGCTGCAAGCAAGAAACACAACAGGCGGTGGGTATCAAGCAAAAGTAATTGTGATGCTTTGTGATAATTGATCTCAACTCTTTTTTGGCCTTGAATAATTCCCAGCGAAGTGAAGATTTCCGTCAGCGTCTCAAAGAGCTGTTTGAGGCGTTGGAGTTCATAGGTGGGAAATCTTGATGCATACTCATCAGAAAAAACGGCCTTCTGTTCTTCCTGTACCAAAGAAAAATAGGCACGAACGAATTCAGTATCACAAAAGGAAGTGGAGACAAAATTTCCCCCATACGTGCCGAGCAATGGCTTGAGGGTACAAAGGCTCGAGAGTTCTGATTCTATCAGAGGATTAAACACCAAAAGGCCATCATCATTGAGTAAAATCAGTCTTTCCTGAAGGTTGGAGACTCTTCTGAGCAATGTACCGTAACTGTAATGGACTCTGAGCAACTGGGTAATCTGCTCACTGTTCATCGGCCCTCCGAGTTCAAGCAAGCTCAGGATGACCAAATCAAACTCATCAAGAAGGTCAATCATTTGACTTTGTATCTCCTTTTGGGAGAAAAATGCGCAAAGTCTTGCTGTCAGTTGGGGTTTGTGGAAGGGTGTCTTAATTAAACCAAGATAGTTTCGTGCAAGATGAAAGTAGTTATCCTCAGAATATCTGCCCAGTAATGTCTTGAACCTTTCTTGTGCTTGTTCTGTCAATTTTCCCACACCTCGATATCATAAGAGTATCCTTGCTCGGCAAGGAATTTCTGACGATTCGCCGCAAATTCTTCCTCATTGGAATACCGTGTAACCACGGTATAAAAGAAACTGGAGCGATTTTTAGGTCTTAATATACGACCGAGCCTCTGAGCTTCCTCGCTCCTTGACCCAAAAGAACCGGAAACCTGGATGGCCACCGATGCATCAGGAAGGTCGATTGCAAAATTGGCGACCTTGCTTACTACCAATATACGGTTTTCCCCTTCCTTGAAAGCCTGATACAATGCTTCTCGTTTAGGGTTTGCGGTAGAACCGGTGATGATTGGAAGATTGAAATGACCTGCTATCTGTTTCAGCTGTTCAATGTATTGTCCGATGATCAGGATATAGTCATCCGGATGTCGCTCAACCAATGCTTGCACCACCTCAAGCTTGAGAGGGTTTTCACTAGCCATCCGGTATTTTTCCCGTTTGTTTGCCAGTGCATACGGGATTTCAAGGTCCTTTGGAAGGTCGACCCGTATCTCGTGACAATATGCTTGGGCTATGAAGCCTTGCTGTTGTAGTTCGTTCCAAGGGACATCAAATCGCTTCGGGCCAACGAGGGAAAAGACTTCGTCTTCTCTTCCATCCTCTCTGACCAAGGTTGCGGTAAGCCCAAGACGATATACAGCTTGCAGCTCAGCAGTTATCTTGAAAACAGGGGCGGGAAGCATATGTACCTCGTCATAGATGATCAGACCCCATTGTCCCTTTGTCAAGAGCTCAAGATGAGGAAAAGGTCCCTCTTTATCAGGTCGATAGGTGAGTACCTGATACGTACAGACCATCACTTGCTTGTCTTCTTTACGCTCTCCTGTATATTCACCTACCTCATCTTTGGTAAGGGTTGTCTTGTCGATGATTTCTGCCATCCATTGATGTACCGCTGCAACATTTGTAGTGACAATCAGGGTTCTGGTTTGCAATCGACTCATAATATGCATCCCTACCACAGTCTTTCCGGAACCGCAGGGAAGAACAATGGTTCCAAAACCGGTGCCGGGTCCTTGATCGCCCAACAGGGCATCTCCAGCTTGCCTCTGGTAGGATCGGATACCAAAATCCTTACCGCCCAATGTTGTTTCTCTCAAAAAGATGGGAAGATGCACCCCTTTTTTCAACGGTATTCGATCCTCTACTGGGTAGCCTATTTTGATCAGTTGCAGTTTGATTTCACCTCGGTTATAAGACTCGATGAGGAAGGTTTGTTTATCTTTTACAATCAGAAGTTTTGAAAGATTCTTTCTTGCTAGTATTTCTGCCTTGATTTTTTCGCTGTGAATCTGGATTTGGTAGTAACGAGGGTCTGCATCCTCAACGAGAAGGACCTTTCCCCAACGGGATGCCATATCCTCTATATAAAAGAGCACCGTCTGCGGTACAGGGAATCGTGACCAATAATGCAGCCTTTCTATGATGAATTGCCAATCAATTCCACTTGATGCAGCATTCCAAAGGCTGATGGCACTCAAGGCATACGTATGCATATGTTCAGGACTCTTGATCAGTTCACAAAAACGGATTAGATCATTACGGCAAAGCTCACAGTTTGTATGGTGTACATCGAGCATGAGTGTCTTGTCGCTTTGGACTATCAAAGGGGTGTCTTTCATCACGCCTTCCCGAATGCAGTGTAATATAGATCGAGCAAGGTAATGGCAACCATAGCTTCCACAACGACGACGGCCCTGCTGCAAATACAGGGATCATGCCTCCCTTCAATCTCCAAGCTTACTGTTTCGTTCTGTTTATTGACGGTGGTCTGAGTTCTTGCAATTGACGCTGTTGGTTTAACTGCAGCTTGCAGGACGATTTCCTGCCCCGATGAAATTCCTCCCAGAATACCACCTGCATGATTAGATAGAAAGCCGTCCTTGGTGCGTTGGTCATTGCATTGGCTGCCGCGCATTGAGGCACAGGCAAAACCCGACCCGAATTGGATGCCCTTGACAGCACCGATGCTCATTACCGCTTGGCTCAAAAGTGCATCAAGTTTTCCAAACACCGGCTCTCCAATTCCTGGAGGAAGGTTTTCAACCCTGCACTCAATGACTCCTCCTATAGAGTCATGCTCCTCTCTGACTTGGTCGATCAGGGCAACCATCTGTTGTGCAGCTTCCTTGTCCGGACAATTAAGAGCATTGTCAGTTTCATTCCAGTTCCGTTTACTGGTACAAATATGACCTACCTGGACAGTTCCTGCCTTGATCAGGATTCCTCGCTTTGCCAACAATTGCTTGGCCAAGGCTCCGGCGGCAACACGAGAGCTGGTCTCTCTTCCAGATGAGCGACCCCCTCCTCGGATATCCCGTATTCCATATTTCTTGTAGTAAGTCCAATCTGCATGTCCGGGACGAAAGACCTGCTCAAGATGAGAATAGTCTGAGGATCTTTGGTTGGTACTGTAGAGAATCATTGCTATAGGTGTTCCTGTCGTATACCCTTCATACAAGCCGGAAAGAATGGAAAGTTTGTCTATTTCATTGCGTTCGGTTCCCGTAGGGTTTGCACCGGGGCGACGGCGGTCCATCTCCCGTTGCAGAGCCTGTATGTCAACCTTGAATCCTGGTTCAACGCCGTCAACAATCACTCCCAAAGCCTCTCCATGGGATTCTCCAAAAGTGGTGACAGTAAAGGAAGAGCCAAAGCTGTTATGTGCCATTATAGTACCTCTTTTGCAAGTTTTTGTAAGAGAAAGTCAGCCGTGTCATGTACGTCAGGGTAATCTGGTAAGCATACCAAAAAATCAGCCATGGTGCTATAGAGCGCATGTCTGTGAGCGTACAAACCACTAAAAGAATCCTCGATGTTCTCAGGATCAAGGAAAGGGGGCAAGCCGGTGGTAAGAATTCGATTCAGAAGAACTTTTTCTTCTACCATAAGATAAATGATTTTTCCATGTTTCTGTATCAGCGACATCAGAGCCTGGTTGTCACAGGCTCCTCCTCCAAGACTTACAATAGAAGGTTCTTCAGCTGATTTGAGAAACGTACTGACAGCTTTGCATTCCCAATCCATGAAAGACTGTTTCCCTTCCTTCTGATACAAGGAGCGGATTGTTGTCCCCTCCTCGTGCAAGGAGAGGATGAGGTCATCAGAATCTACCCATGGACAAAGCAGATTCCGGGCAACCAGTCTGCCTAGGGTGGATTTCCCACTATGTTTTATTCCACAAAAAAAAAGGTGTGTATTCATACTAGTTTTGGTCGAACAATTCTGCCCACTGAAGGCTGTATGCATCAAGCTGCGGCATGGCAGCCGGATTTCTCTTGAAATAATTTTTACGTCTCTGTTCTTTTTTCTGAAGAATCTGCGTTTCAACGGATTTTTGGTATCTTGCTTCATGCAGATTTTTTCTTACTTGTTCCTCATAATGGTTTATCCTGATGGTTTTTTTCAAAGCAAAGTGGAACGTTACAATCATTGCATACCAAAAAAGCGAGAGCAACAACGGTTGCAGGTCAAAAAACGTATAGGGGAGTTCCACCGCAGAGGGATTGCTGGCAACCTGGTATAAATGCAGGGCATTCGGCCAGAGAATGAAGCAACTGAGAGCCAAAGGCACAATCCAATAAAGACCTTGGCGTGAAAAAAGAAACCGCAAGCAGGCTGCAAAGGCAAGAAAATTCAACAGCAAGCAGAGTAAGGGTAATGCATATATCTCAACCATGGAACCTCCGCTATCCAAAGCTCTTCTCCTATGATACCATAGGCCAACTCTTTGGGGAATAAGTATGAAATTAGAAAACAGAATCTGTGATTCATCTCTCAAAGCTAGAAAGGTTGAAAAACCGCAAGATGTTCGTGGTCCGTATTATCGAGATACCACGGCTATCATTCATTCCTCCCCATTCAGGCGACTGAAGCATAAGACTCAGGTGTTCTTTGCTCCAAGCAACGATCATATTTGCACCAGGATGGAGCATTGCCTGCATGTAGCCTCCATCGCCTCCACCATTTGCAGAGGGCTTGGCCTTGATGGCGAGCTTGCCTGGGCAATAGGGATGGCTCATGATCTTGGGCATACCCCGTTTGGACATACAGGGGAAAAAATTCTCTCATCCTTGATGCAGAAGGAAGGTTTTCCTCCTTTTGAACATGAAATCAATAGTCTGCGTGTGGTTGATTTTCTCTCGGGACACGGCAAAGGACTGAATCTTACCTATGCAGTTAGAGATGGTATCGTATGTCATAATGGAGAACAGTTGGTCAAATCCATACAGCCCACCTTCAAAGTAAGGGATCTTGACAGTATAGTGAGCAGAAAAGGGTTGATTCCTGCAACATATGAAGCTGCTGTGGTTCGCTTCAGTGATACCATCGCCTATCTTGGCAGAGATTTTGAAGATGCTTGCAGGCTGGGGATAATCAACAGGCAGGATCTTGACCGAAGCATTGTGCAAAACCTCGGCGACAGTAATGCTAAAATTATTGATACCTTGGTGTTGGATGTCATAGAACACTCCAACGAGGTAACAGGAATCAGTTTCAGCGATGATGTTTTTGTGTATGTACAAGCTATGATCAACTTTAATTATCAAGCTATCTATAAAAGCCCGATGCTTGAGGGATATGAACGATACTATACTCGTCTTTTCAACCTTGTGCTCAGTTATTTACGTTTTTTGCTCACAGAGTATGGGTTGGAGGAAAAACTCTACGCCCAGGAAAAAAATATGCTTGCCATGGGCTTTTTTCATCATATCTCGGACATGAAAGAGGCGTATCTTGCGCATGATGGAAGTCTTGATAGGATCATCTATGATTATGTAGCCGGAATGAGCGATACTTTTTGCCTGGATTGCGCCAATGAGATACTCAAGCCCGAGCATCTGAATGATTGTATTGAGCACTCGCTTACAGGCAAGTGGTTTGACGCACGCTAGGACAGCTCCTTTCCCATCCTTTGTATTTCTGCAACGAATTGTCCCAAATCATTGAAGGCTTTATAAACAGCTGCAAAGCGTACATAGGCAACCAGATCAAGTTGTCTCAGTTGCTTCAGTGCCTCATCGCCGATGTCACTGGATGCAATTTCCCGCTTGCTGCCAGCTTTGAGCATGATAGCATCCTCAATATTCTGGAGCAGGGTATCGATTTGGTTCTCGCTGATTTTCAACTTTTCGGTACAACTTCTGATTCCTCTCCCCAGCTTGCTTAGGTCGAATGGTTCTCTTCTTCCGTCTCTTTTAATGACCATCAAAGGCTTATCCTCAATCCGTTCATAACTGGTGAACCGATAACCACAGACATTGCATTCCCTTCGTCTTCTGATAGTCGATCCGCTGCTGTTCTGTCTTGATTCGAGGACCTTGTCATCCATTTCTGAGCAATGTGGGCAACGCATAGGCGAACTCCTTTATACGTAAAGCATACAATATAATAGTGTATAAATCAATGAAATAGTGTTTCTGTATGGAACGAATCTTACAATTAAGCACTATATGTAGATTTCTATTATTCAAGGAGCTGTGTGCAAATCGATGTCAAATTTGTTGTAATATATATCAAATTGTGATAATAATAACATATTGGAGGATCTATGGCAGATTCAGTAAGCAGTTGTGTCAAACGGATAGTAGATAGGTCACCTTTCATTCACGAAATGTTGATTAATGGGATACTCTCTTTCAGCAACTATGCTGCCTCCATCCAGACAGAGGTTGAGAAGGCGTATGGCAAAGATGTGAAAAACAGTGCGATTGTCATGGCCCTGCGTCGGTACGGAGAAGAGCTGAAGCGGGAAAGTGCGAAGACCAGTCGAGGCAATGTTGAATACGGCATTGTCATGAAGACCAATATCTTTGATGTCAATCTTGTGAAACGAGATAGTTTTATCAGTAAGCTTGGCGTATTGTATGATCAAATTTCAACAGAAAAGGGAGATTTTCTGAATATCACCTTGGGTAGTCATGAGGTATCTCTTGCTGTAAGCGAGAAATACCGTAGTTTGGTGAATGAGTTGACCAAAGGAGAAGATGTACTGAACCAGATGGATGATCTTGTTGCTCTTTCCTTGGTGTTTACCGGCGACTTTCTGCAGACCCCTGGGGTTGTCTATGAGGCGGTTCGCCATCTTGCCTGGGAACAGATCAACGTCATAGAAATTGTTTCCACGATGAACGAGCTTACTTTTGTCATCAAGCGAGAGGATTCCATGAAGGCTTTTGACGTACTGCAAGGATTTTTGCGTGTCAGCTAAGCTCACAATTCTCACTGCCGAGCGGGACAGCGGGAAAACAACAGCCTTGCAGGCGATGCTTGCAAAGGATCCTTATGTACATAGCTCTTGTTGTGGCTTTGTGGCTCTTGCAAATCCTGAAAAAACAGTGTATAGACTCAAGAACGTGCGTACAGGAGAAGTACGGACAGCGTTGGCGCTCGAAATGTCGGGTTCTGATGTTCGTCTTGGACGTTTCTTTGTCGATCAACAGGTCTTTGCTTGGGCGAATGAGCAGGTGATCAACGATCTTGCTACAGCGGAGGTTGCCGTATTTGATGAAATCGGTAGACTTGAGCTAGGTGGGGGAGGCTTTTCCCAATCATTCAAAAAGGCATTTCAGTATCCGAAGGTTGCAGTGGTGGCAGCGGTGCGCCTTCCGTTTGTAGATGAGGTCCTCAATACCTTTGCCGTTGGCATAGCGAATGTGGAAATCCTGTACGTCGGAAAGCAATAAGGGGCTAAACACCAATGAACGAATTATTCTGGCTGCTCATGTTGATCTTGAATTTTCTCATGATCATGATCGCTCTACGCGTTTGGGGGAAACTCGGTCTTTTCATCTGGATTCCCATCAGTGTCATCCTGGCAAACATTCAGGTCACCAAGAATGTAATGCTTTTCGGCTTTGAAGCCACTCTGGGGAATATAGTATATGCCACAGGATTCCTTGCAACTGATATTCTCTCTGAGCTCTATGGAAAGAAAGAATCTTTGAAGGCTGTTGCCATAGGGTTTTTCAGTTTGCTTGCCATGACAATTCTCATGCAAGTGGCGCTTCTCTTTGCTCCATCATCATCAGATATAGCCCATGATTCTTTGAGCACTATCTTTTCCTTGATGCCTCGCATTGCTCTTGGTTCATTGGTTGCGTACGTGTTGAGTAATTTTCATGATATTTGGTCTTTTGATTACTGGAAGCGAAAACGTCCTGGTTTGAAGACGTTATGGTTTCGCAACAACCTGAGCACGATTGTCAGTCAGCTCATCGATACTCTGATTTTTACCTTGATAGCCTTTTGGGGTGTCTACCCTCCAATGGTGCTCTTGGACATAATGATCAGCACATACCTGCTCAAATGGGTTGTTGCAATGCTCGATACCCCATTTATGTATCTTGCCCGATATTGGTACGATAAAAAGAAGATTCCAAGTCCTTCTATTTAGGGGGGAGCACAGTTCTGAGATTGCGTATGCACTGAGCCGTTCCTGCATAAAAAGAGGGTGAGAACGGCTTTCTGTGCAGCAAGAAATCATCATCATAGAAGAATGCTCTGCCATCTACATACTCGATGTCCATACCTTGATTGAGCAATACTGCATGAGCTGCAGCAATATCCCATACATAACAACTTTGATTGATGCATCCTTGAATGTGATTGTACAGTACAGGACTGAGCATATGCAAAATTGATGAGCCAAAAATGCGAATTTTCCCTTCATAATGAGAAAAATCCATCAATTTCTGTCCGCTTGATCCCATGGTAATCTGCTTGGGGTCATCTTTTGCTGTAGTGATGGCAAATGCCTTCTCGTTGACCAAGAGCTCTTTTCCTGGGTCCAGACGGACAAAGAGCTCTGTTTCACCCAGCCCCCAGCGAGGTGCGCTTATGTAGGCCCCGACAGGTTTGCGATTCTTATCAAGAATGCCAAGCGCAACAGCCCAGCAGGGCAGACCTTGTGAATACACATCGGTGCCATCAATGGGATCGAGAATGAACGTATAGGGGGCATTTTCATCAAAGGATGTCAAGGTTTCTTCGCTGATGATGTTCATAGTGGGAAAAAGGCTGCCGACTACACCAAGAATTTGCTGTGATATTGCCAGATCGGTCTCGGTAATTACCGTGCCATCATCTTTATAGGAGCGATGGATGAGACTTTGTTGTTCCGATGCCCAGCGTCCTGCATCTCGAACTGCTTTTGCCAAAGTATCTAAGGACTTGTCGTCAAGTAATTGATTCATTCTCTTGCATAACCTTCTTGCTCATGATAGGGTAACAGCGCTTATGCAAACGCCGCTAGAAACCCATGTCCAATCGTATATCAAAACCAGTAGTGCTTACAAGGCATATCAAGCCAGTACCCGCCATCTAAGGGTCCAGGGCTTGGATGGCTATCCCCTTGCACAGTTTCTTCGTCTGATTGCTCGAAAACACAACGGCCGCGTCTGGGTCATCTGTCCTACAGAGGATAGCGCACTATCATTGCTCAAGGACAGCAATCTGCTGAAAAATGAAAACAACCCTATGCAGACGCAATTGGGAATTCCCGAGATGAGATGCATCTACCTGCCTGGAAACGGCAGAAAGCTATACTCTCCTTTTATCGGTGATAGTGTTGAATATGAACAGATAAGCCATCTTGATCAAATCAGCAGCTTGAAACGTGGTTTGGTTGTTACCCATCTTCGAGTCTTTGTTGCTCCTTTGGTCAGCCCTTCTGCTTTGGAAAATGCTTCATTGAAAATCAGAAAGGGGGGGGCGTTCGACAGCTCGTTGATCGCCGAGAAATTAGCTGGTGCCGGGTACATTCCCACCGTATCGACCACACAAGTCGGGCAGTTCTCCTTACGCGGAGAAGTATTGGACATTTTTCCTTTTGAAAGCGAGTTTCCCTATCGTATCTATGCTGACTGGGATACAATTGCAAAAATCAGTGTATTTGATCCTATAACCCAGGAGACAAAACATCTTGTAGATCAATTGAGCCTGTTCTTGATAGATGGCACAACCGCTCTAGGGGGCAGCTCCGTAGCTGCGTATCTGAACGATGCAGACCTTTTTTGCTTCATTGGGGACAAGCGTCTGGAAACCAGTTTTCATAGCCTTCAGCTGGAAGCAAAATCTTTTTATAGGCAGGCTTTCTTGCAAGACCGCAACGCAATCAAGCCCGATCAACTCTTGCTCGATTTCCCTCATTTCCAAAATAGCTGTGTTTCAAGCATCACAGTTTTGGATATTGCACAACAAAAGAGCGAAGCCTATCACTTTGATTTGGAAGGTCCTCGCTCCTATTTTGGCAATTTTACATTGCTCAAAGAAGATTTGAAGAGTTTTGAAGCCCAGGGTTGGAAAGTGACAATATGTACTGAAAACCTACTGCAAAAACAACGACTGAGCCAGATGTTGCAGATGTTTGATTTTATAGATTGGCAAATCCAAGAACTCAGCGGTGGCTTCTCAATTCCTTCTTTAAAGGTAATTGCTATATGTGAACATGAGATTTTCGGCCGTCGCCGACAGGTTGTCAAGACACTGCAGCATACTCAATCCTCTCCCCTCGACTCCTTTGTTGACTTGAATGAAGGAGACTACGTAGTACACGTAAATTATGGAGTGGGGCAGTTTGTCAAGATAGATCGAGTTTCCAGTTTCGATCGGGAACGGGATTTTATCAAGATTGCATATGCCGATGGTGAGATGCTCTATGTGCCGATCGAACAAGCTAATCTTGTACAACGATATATCGGTAGCGACAGCGGCGCTCCTAAAAAGGATAAGCTCGGAGGGCAGAGTTGGGAGAACAAGAAGGCAAAGGCACGCAAGAAAGCTGAAGATCTCGCAAAACACCTAATAGCGTTGTATGCGAAACGACAGAACAGTCCTGGGTTTGCGTTCCCCAAGGATACAGATTGGCAACTTCAGTTTGAAGCCTCTTTTCCGTATGAGGAAACCAGTGACCAGCTCTCCTGCATCGAGGACATCAAAGCTGATATGGAAAAAGCCCAGGTAATGGACAGGCTTGTGTGCGGGGATGTGGGCTATGGTAAAACTGAAATTGCTTTCCGCGCTGCATTCAAGGCGGTGATGGGGGGCAAACAGGTAGCCTTTCTTGCACCTACGACCATTCTTTCAGAACAGCATTACCAGAATTTTCTCAAACGGCTGGGAACATTTCCCGTTCGATGCGCACAACTTTCCCGTATAGTTCCCAAAAAGACACAGAAGGAAATATTGCTCAGTGTTGCTGAAGGCAAGGTTGATGTACTGTTTGGAACCCATAGGATTTTACAGAAGGATATTATATATCGTGATCTAGGGCTTCTGGTAGTAGACGAGGAGCAACGATTCGGGGTGAAGGACAAGGAGAAAATCAAGACATTGCGTGCGAGCATCGATTCTCTCTCACTCAGTGCAACTCCTATCCCAAGAACCCTGTATATGTCTTTGCTGAAGATACGGGATATGTCCTTGCTTGCAACTCCTCCCATAGCTCGCAGACCGATAGATACCTACATTGGAGAGTATGATGAGTACCTGATCGTGAAGGCTATCAGAGAAGAAGTGCAAAGGGGAGGGCAGGTCTTTTTTCTTCACAACCGGGTAGAGAGCCTTGATGAGGTGGTTCGACAATTACAGAATTTGCTCCCTGATTTAATCATAGAGAGCGCTCATGGGCAGATGGACAGTATAGCGCTCGAGGACACCATGAGGAGATTCATCCACGAAGGCATCCAGGTTCTGGTTTCCACCACCATCATTGAGAACGGAATCGATATTCCAAATGTAAATACAATCATCATCGATCGTGCCGACCGGTATGGGTTGAGCCAACTTTACCAGCTGCGTGGCCGAGTCGGCAGAAATGACCGCCAAGCACATGCTTATCTTTTCTTTCCTCAGGATAGTGCCTTGAGTGAAATTGCCGTCAAGCGCTTGAAAATCATAAGTGAGCACACCGAGCTCGGCTCAGGGTTCAAGGTTGCTATGAAGGATATGGAAATTCGTGGCACAGGGAATCTTCTTGGAAGAGAGCAGAGTGGACAGCTGGCTTCGGTTGGTCTGGATATGTATATCAGAATTTTGGATGAGGCAATACGGGATCTGCAGAAGGAAGGTCTTAAGGACGAAGAGAAGGAAGTCTTCCTTGAATTGGATTATACCGGTTTTATCCCGGATACTTATATAAAAGCTCCTTCTGTTAAATTCGATATTTATCGCAAGATTTCCTCGATCAAGGACGAGCAACAATTACAGGGTCTCACCAGTGAACTTTCCGACCGTTTCGGCCCTTTGCCTGAAGAGGTTGCAAATTTGTTGTATATTGCACAGATAAAGATAATCTGCCGAAAGCTATCAATCATTCATCTGACAGATAAAAAAGGTGTGGTTAAGATTGAATTTGGGAAAGTAGCTGATTTGAATGTGAACAAGGTGATGAATTTGATAGCTTTGAGCAATAAGCGGGTTTGGTTGGATATGCGGACACTGAATGTCATGTATATGAAGACAGATGCTGTCTCCTTGAAAGACAAAGCCCTCTTTTTGATGGAAAAGCTTCAACGATTATTGTAGGATCTGTATATGAAAACAAGACAAGAGACGATATTTCAAGATATTCCTGAATTGAAATGGGTGGAAACCAGAGAAGAAGGAACACCGAGGGAAGTCAAGAGTTATGTGCTCAGGGGTTCTTATTTGAAGGAGTTTCAACTTCAAGCTGTGCGTCGTTACTATGATCACTATGGTATTCCATTTTCTCATGAAGTATTGGATTTCAAAGAGGTTTTCAAGAACGATAAGCCGGTGATCATGGAAATTGGATTTGGTATGGGGCATGCGACAGCAAGAATCGCAAAGGAAAGAGACCAATACAACTATCTGTGTCTGGAAGTTTTTCTCTCTGGTTTTACAAAGCTTTTGGACAAGGTGGGCTCTGAACAGATTGAGAATGTAAGATTGATGCGCTTTGATGCTGTCGAGGTTCTTCGCCATATGATTGCCGATGGATCTGTTGCCGGTTTTCATATTTTCTTTCCGGACCCATGGCCAAAGAAAAGACAGCAAAAAAGGAGATTGATACAAGAACCGTTTGCTCGGCTTCTCTCTTCTAAACTGCAAAGAGGTGGATATATCTATGCGGTGACGGATTGGGAGGAGTATGCTTTTCAGATGTTGCAGGTCTTTGACTCCATCGAATCTCTTTACAACCCAAATCATGGGTTTTCAGAACCTGTTGCTTGGAGGGATACGACTCGTTTTGAGGAAAAAGGCTTGGCGAAGGCCCATCCCATCAATGAAGTTTGGGTGGAAAAAGTCTGACAAGAGGGAAGGGAGCCTGCCGCCGCAAGCCCCCTTCCAAGTTCCACAAATTCACTCTCAAGCAATCAGAATCTTATGCTTATTTTCTGATTGTCCACCACTACTCCTGAATCTCCTTCAAGGACTCCTTGTAGTTCCGAATGACGTCGTCGGCCAATTTGCCGCTTAAGGGTTCATAATGGTCAAACTCCATTTCAAAACTACCTGTTCCGCTCGTCATCGACTTGAGATCTATAGCATAGTTCAGCAGTTCAGATTGAGGAACCTGCGCCTTCACCATTTGCAGGTGTCCCATATCTTCCTGTCCTAGTACGCGTCCACGTTTTCCAGAGAGGTCAGAGAGAATATCGCCCAAATAATCGTTATCTATATATACACTAAGTGCCATGAATGGTTCAAGTAGTACGGTCCCTGCCTTCTCCAAAGCCATTTTCATGGCTCCCTTTGCAGCTAGTTTAAATGCCATTTCACTAGAATCAACCGGATGTTCCTTGCCGTCAATCAGGGTAATGCCGATATCCATCATGGGATAGCCGGCTAAGTAGCCTTCCTCCATCTGTTCATGCAAGCCTTTCTCGATACCCGGGATATACCCCTTGCTGACTGAGCCTCCCTTGATTGCATTGGTAAATGAATAGTATTGCCCCCGTTCAATGGGCTCGATCTCAATGAGGACTCGAGCATACTGACCATGCCCTCCACTTTGCTTCTTGTGAGAATACTCAGCGATTCCACTTTTCTTGGTGATGGTTTCTCGATAGGCAACCTTAGGCAGCTTTGTATTGATGTTGATCTTCTGTTTATCCTTGACGCGGTTCAAAATCATGTTCAAATGCAATTCGCTCATTCCAGCAACTACATTTTCCTTGGTTTCCTCATTGAACTTGATTTGGAATGTCAAATCTTCCTCTGTTACCTTGTGCAGCGATTCATTCATCTTCACTTCGCTTTTCTTATCATCAGAGGAAATTGCAAGACTGTAGATCGGCTGCGGAAAGGCCAAGGGTCTGAACGTAATCTTTTGGTCATTTCCCTCTACCAAGGTAGCATTTGTACTGGAGATATTGCTTTTCGCAATAACCCCGATATCACCCGCAACTAGCATATCGGTCTCGACAAGCTTCTTGCCGATCATACGGTAAACCTTGTTTGAACGCTCTTTTTTATTGATCATTGGGTTGAAAAGTTCTGTATCACCTTTCACAGAACCCCGCAACACCTTGAGAAAACTGAGCTTGCCGCTGAATTGGTCAATGGTTGTCTTGAATACTACAGCTGCTGCAGGGCCTTCCTCAGAAATTGGGAACTCCTGTTCTGAACCATCGTCTGTTTTAAGATAATCGAATTTCCCAACAGGACTGGGGAAATTGTTTCGGATAAAGTTGAGTAAGCTGGTGATGCCGCTTCCCAGCTCTGATGCTCCACAGAAGACTGGAACCACACGATTGTCATTCATGCCTTCCCTGAGGCCTCTTCGGATTTCATCGCTGTCCAAGGTTCCTGCCTCAAAAAATGTTTCAATCAGGTCGTCAGCACCTTCTGCGGCGTTCTCAATCAGGTCATTGCGAAATTGTTCTACCAAATCAACATATTCACTTGGAATATCTTCAATGGTTTCCTTTCCATTGGTGTTGACCCGATAGGCTTTGTTTTCGATGAGATTGATGATTCCTTGGAAATCTTTACCCGATCCCATGGCTATTGATACTGGAACAAATGTAGCATTAAACGTTTCTTTCAAATTTTCGAGTGTCTGATTATAATCAGCGCGATCGCGGTCAAGTTTATTTATGAAGACTGCGCGCGGTTTATTTCTTTGGTCAAGATAGCGCCAGAGCTTGATGGTTTCAATCTGTGCTCCGTCGCGTCCGTCGACGACCATAAGAGCAGATTCGCAGCTGCGGAATCCGCAAATCGTCTCTCCGATGAACCCTGCGGTACCCGGAGTATCTAAGATGTTAAGGGTTTTTCCCTCCCACTGCAGGGATGCAAGAGAAGCGTGAATGGAAATCTTTTGTGCAATTTCTTCTTCCGTGTAGTCACTGGTGGTTTTTCCACTTCCTACCGATTCAGCCCGGGAAATCACATTGGCATAGAACAACATTTGCTCAACCAACGTGGTTTTCCCGGTCTCGTTGTGGCCGATGATGGCGACATTCCTCAAGTCTTTGCTGACAACGCTCATAATTCCTCCTTCGGTCATCTTGATAATGGATTGATGACCAAAAACGCATGGTAGTATGGTAGACCGCATAATCCCATATGTCAAAAGAATTCTTTTCTAAGAGCCTGTTATAAAATAGGCAGATATCAAGAAAGTTGATATCTGCCTAGGGCAAAAGTATAAGATGATTGGTTATAAATCAGCGGGTCAAGCTTACGTTGACATCGATAATATGACTGATGTCCTGCTTCAATTTATAGGCAAATTGATCCATGACGGTAACATCATTGGGTAATTTATCTCCGTCTTCGCAGAAAAATGTCCAGCAAGGCACATCCAATGCTGCACTAATCTTTTCAATGGTGGCGAATGACGGGGCCTTGCGGGATGTCTCAATCTCTGTCACAAAAGACGTGGATACACCGATCTTTTCAGCAAGCTGCGCCTGGGTAAGGGAGAGCTTGCGTCTTCGTTCTTTTAGATTCCTTGCAAAAATGTCTTGCAAATTGTAAGTTCTAGCCATGTTGTACTCCTCTATAAATATTGCAATGCCATAGACTTTTAATTGAGAACGTGTGGGGTTTTCTCTCTCTCTCTCAGTCTAGTTTTTCTCGTTCTTCAGATACATTTTAGGCATGGAAAGGGATATTCTGCAAGGCTTGAGACCGTCTCTTTTCACTTTTTCTATGCCATTAGCGCAATTTTTCTTCATAATGGTCAAATTCCATCGAAAATGTGCCTCTTCCTTGTGTTGCTGATCTGAGAGCTGTTGAGTACCCAAACAGCTGCGAAAGAGGAGCTTGTGCATGAATATATTCACTAGCAGGACGACTTTCAATGCTGCTGACCAAACCAGATCTGCTGGTGATGCTGCTGATTGCCTCCCCGACATATTGGCTTGGAACGGCCACAACGACTTTCATCACAGGCTCCATCAGGATGGGTTTTGCCATCTGGGCAATCTTGTCGAACGCCATGGCTGCACAAGCTTCAAATGCAAATTCACTCGCGGTCAGTTCATTATAAGTAATACCGGTGACCTCTACTTCCAGATCACAAGTCTCATACCCGAATTGAATCCCGCCTTTGAATGCATTGGTGATGCCCCGTTTGATCGCATCGTAGTACATCTCATGCATGCCCCGCACCTTTGTTGAGCAGACATACCGGTTTCCACTACCTCGAGAGAGGGGGCGTACCTTCAAGGCAAGTTCAGCAAAGTTCTCTTTGCCGGCAAGAATTTTGGAGAAACTCTCTGTTCCTTCAGCTTCAGTCTTGACAGACTCCCTGTAGGTGACTTGCGGCTTTCCTACTCTTGCTTGGATTTTCATCTCCTTGGTAAGTCTTGTAACCAATACATCCAAATGCAGTTCTCCCATGCCGCTGATGACCAATTGTCCAGTCTCATCGTCGTCACGGTAGGTGAAAGTGGGATCTTCCTGCGCAAGAATCGACAAAGCATTGCGGAGCTTGTCAGAGTCACTGAGACTATTAGGCTCAATGGCAACGGAGATGACCGGTACCGGGAAATGCATCTGCTCAAGGAGAATCTGCGCGCCTTCGCTGCCGATGGTATCGCCGGTACGACCTTCCTTGAACCCAACGATTACCCCTATGTCACCCGCTGTGAGCTCAGAGAGCTCCTCACTGCGGTTTGCATGCATTCTTAGGATGCGGTTGACCCTTTCACGCTTTTTCTTGGAAACATTCATCAGTGCTGTGCCTTTTTTGATCGTCCCATTATATACCCGAACGAATGAAAGCGGACCCGATTCACGGTCAACTTGGATCTTGAAAATCAAAGCCAACGGGGGTTTGTCTTTTGCATACGGGATTTCAACTTGCTTTTCCCCCTTGAGCTGAATGCCCTGGATCGGTGGAACTTCAGAAGGGGAAGGTAGATAGTCGATGATTCCGTCAAGCAAGGCCTGAACACCGATGTCTCTCAAAGATGAACCGACAAACACCGGGAGAGCTTTTCTGGCGATGGTGGCTTGTTTCAACGCCTTTTTTATAAGGTCAACGCCGATCTCTTCACCCTCAAAGTAGAGCTCGGTAATCTCATCACTGAATGAGGCTACGCTATCGATCAATTTTTCATACCAGTTTTCCACTTCTTCCTGCAGAGATTCAGGGATGGCTTCTTCTGTATAGGTCTTGCCTTGGTCTTCACTGCTGAAAACCATGAACTTGCGGCTTAATAGATTGATGATTCCTTTGAAATCGTTCTCTGAACCTACAGGAAGAAACAGGGGCACTGGGTTTGCTCCGAGCTTGACTTTCAGCTGGTCGACAGCGTCACTGAAGTTGGCGCCAAGACGATCCATCTTGTTGATGAATGCAATGCGAGGGACTCTGTAGGTGTCCGCCTGTCTCCATACCGTCTCCGTTTGAGGCTCGACCCCTCCGACAGCACAGACAACCATGACAGCTCCATCAAGAACCCTGAGCGAGCGTTCTACTTCAGCGGTGAAATCAACGTGACCGGGAGTATCAATGATATTGATTTGATGATCTTTCCAAAAACAGGTGGTTGCTGCACTTGCAATTGTGATACCTCTGTCTTGTTCCTGCTCCAAAAAATCCATTGTTGCTTCGCCGTTATCGACCTCTCCGATGCGATGATTTTCTCCAGTATAAAAAAGGATGCGTTCGGTGGTGGTGGTCTTACCTGCATCAATATGTGCCATGATACCTATGTTGCGTGTTGTCTTTTCGTTCATAATTTCAATCCTTCAACCAATCTGTGCAACGATATCATACATGCTTTGGTTAATCAATGTTCCACTTTGGCAATCAAGATGCGCAATGCGTTGAAAATGGCTAGGATGGTAACTCCGGTATCAGCAATGACAGCCAGCCACATGGAGGCAAATCCAAATAGCGTGAGCAGCATGACCACAGCCTTTACACCAAGAGCGAGGGCGATGTTTTGTTTTGCCAAGCGAGATGTCTTATCACTGATATCCTTCAATGTGTTGAGCCTGCCCAGATTGTCAGATGCAATGACGATATCACTGCTTTGCCGTGCTGCATCTGTTGAACTGCTGCCAAGAGCAATCCCCACTTTGCTGTACTTCAAAGACGGGGCGTCATTGATTCCATCTCCTACATACATAAAGTTTGGATGCTTCTTTGCAAGATCTTTGACGATCTGATGTTTTTCTTGTGGAAGCAATTGTGCATGAAAATCATCCAAGGCAAGATTTTTTGCGACGTTTTCAACAGCACTTTGCCTATCACCACTGATGATCGCCATATACCTTAGACCTCGAGAACGAAGCTTTTGAATTGTCGTAAAAGCATCCCTTCTTATGGTGTCGCTAAGGCTGAATGCCGCAACCAATTCCCCATCCAAGGCAAGAAACAACTCTTTTTCTTCATGAGAAAGGATTTCATTGTCAAGTCCCAGCTCTTTTAGCAATTTTACATTTCCTACTGCAACCCTCTTGTTGTCAACAACACCAAGAAGGCCTTTTCCTGCAATTTCCTTGCTCTCTCTTGCCTCATAGGGAGTTGCAAACTCATCGAAAGCTCTCGCAAGTGGATGGGTGCTCAGTCTTTCCAATGCTGAAACCAGTGAAATGAGATACTCTTTCTCGTACTCATGTGAACCGATGATGGTAACTCCATCCAAGTGGAAGGTCCCTGTGGTGAGCGTTCCTGTCTTGTCAAACAGAAGGGTATCGGCAGTATGCACAGCATCAAGAAAGTTGCCTCCTTTGATCAGAATACCTTCTCTTGCACTCCTGCCCAAGGCTCCGAAGTAGGTGAGTGGTACGCTGATTACCAGAGCACAAGGACAGCTGACTACCAAGAACACCAAACTTTTGTAGATCCATGAGTACCAGTCACCAGTAAAAAGAGGGGGGATGATTGCGATTGCCAAGGCAGCAAATACGACCAAGGGTGTGTAGTAACGGGCAAAAGTGGTGATGAAACGTTCAGTCCTTGCTTTGTTTTGTGATGATTCGGTTATCAGCTGAATGATTTTCTTTGCAGTGCTCTCTTCATATGTTTTGGTAGTTTGGATGTCGATTGCCCCACTGAGATTAAGTGACCCGCTGAGGACTTCATCGCCTTTTTCTTTGGAAGACGGAAGCGATTCCCCCGTGAGGGAGGAGAGATCCAAGGCTGTTGAACCTTCTACAATAGTACCATCAAGAGGAATTTTTTCTCCAGGCAATATACGAAGAATGCTGCCTATCTTTACCTCGATGCAGTCAACCATCTTCAATGTCCCTTCACTGAGAAGCCTGGCTTGCTTGTCCTGCAGATCAAGGGTATCGAGGATGGATTTCCTGCTTTTTTGCACTGCAGCATCCTGGAAAAATTCACCAATCAGGTAGAATAGCATCACCGCTGCTGCTTCAGCATACTCGCCAATCAAAACAGCGCCTATTGTGGCGATGCTCATCAAGAAATATTCATCAAATACCTTCCCATGAACAATATTCTTCAGTGCTCTGTAGAGGACTTCGTACCCTCCCAATGCCCAACTGAAAATAAAGAGCCAGTTGTGTTTGAGCAGCAAGCCCACAACAAAAAGAGCCGATGCAACAACAATCCTTATCAGGTTCCAGTTCAAGCTCTTTTCTTCCGGTTTGTGCGTATGGATTGTCAATGAAGGTTCGACACTTTTAGCTGCTTTGATCAGGTCTTCATAGAAGATTGGATTCTGCTGCTCTTGAGTATGGATGGTTATCTGTCTGTTTGTGTAATCAACGAAAGCTTTCAAAACTTTCGGTTTTTCGGCGAGTACATCCTCTATTTTCTGCGCACATACAGCACAACTGAGGTGTTCAACATTCCACGTACGTTTATAAGACATCAAATAGCTCCTGATAATTTTAAATATGATTATATAATCATACATTAATAAATCAAGCTTGCTCTGTCAACCCTGCTTTCCCTTGACAAGAGACTCGTGTTGGCACAGAATTCCAAACAGTACGAGGAGTCATCATGTATACAGAACTGAAAGAATCCGTTTGTGAAGCTAATTTGCAGCTCAAGGAATATAACCTGATTACCTTTACCTGGGGCAACGTTTCCTGTGTGGATAAGAATCGTGAAGTCATGGTAATCAAGCCCTCTGGTGTAGCCTATGAGGAGTTGGTCCCCAGTGTAATGGTGGTTCTTGACCTTGCTACTGGCAAAAAAATCGAGGGATCGTACAATCCTTCGAGTGATACCCCCACTCATTTATATCTTTACAAGCACTTTCCTTCTGTTTGTTCAGTTGTTCATACTCATAGTCGCTGGGCAACGATTTTTTCTCAGGCGGGAAGGGAAATCCCTCCTTTGGGAACAACCCATGCTGATTACTTTTACGGTGGAGTTCCCCTTACTCGTGCAATGAAAGAGTGGGAGGTGACTTCCAACTATGAAGAGGAGACAGGCAAGGTGATCGTCGAAAGGTTCACAGGTATAGATCCTCTCACTATTCCTGCTGTGTTGGTACACAGTCATGGTCCCTTTACTTGGGCAACCACACCCCAAAAGGCTGTAGAAAACGCGGTAGTCCTCGAAGAGGTTGCCATGATGGCATACCATACGCTGTTGATTTCCCAACAAAGCCGATCACAAATGGATCAATTCTTGCTGGATAAGCACTATCTGAGGAAACATGGTGTCAATGCCTACTATGGACAGAACCAATAAGGAGGAGCCGAATTATGGAAAACTATGCATCAGTCAACTTGGGTCTGGTGGCTGTGAGCAGGGATTGCTTTCCTGCCCAGCTCTCAGAGAAGAGAAGAAGGGCTGTGAAGATAGCCTTTGGCAAAGAGCTTTACGAGTGTCCGATTGTCGTTGAAAACGAACAAGATATGCGGTTGGCTTTAGAGGATCTGAAAACCAATGATGTCAATGCAATGGTAGTTTTCCTGGGTAATTTTGGGCCGGAGAGTGCTGAGACTCTGTTGGCAAAGTATTTCGATGGTCCTGTCATGTTTGTAGCAGCCGCCGAGGGTGATGGTGATTTGTACGATGGAAGAGGTGATGCGTTTTGTGGAATGCTTAACTGCTCCTACAACCTGAGCTTGAGAAATATTCAGGCCTATATTCCGGAATATCCGGTTGGAAGCGCTAGGGAAGTTGCCGCAATGATTGAACAGTTCATTCCTCTTTGCCGTGCGGTCTTATCGTTACGCTCCTTGAAAATCATCTCCTTCGGACCAAGGCCGCAGGATTTTTTGGCATGCAATGCTCCCATTCAGGGATTGTTCGATCTTGGCCTAGAGATCGAGGAGAATAGTGAATTGGATCTTCTGGTATCGTACAACAAGCATGCCGATGATCCAAGGATTCCTGCCTTGGTTGCACAAATGTCCGAGGAAATTGGGTCTTCTCCCTATCAAGGTATTCTTACGAGGTTGGCACAGTATGAGTTGACTCTGCTTGACTGGGCGGAACAACACAAGGGTGATCGGTCATATGTTGCGTTTGCCAACAAATGCTGGCCCGCCTTTCAGACAGAGTTCAAATTTGTGCCCTGTTATGTGAACAGCAGGCTTACTGCAAGGGGTATTCCTGTCAGTTGCGAGGTTGATATTTACGGCGCTCTGAGCGAGTATCTGGGGATCTGCATCACTGAGAAGCCGGTGACGCTGCTGGATATAAACAACACTGTGCCTGCACAGGTGTTTGAGCAATATATTCGGACTAAGAAATCGTATCGCAATGATGACTTGTTCATGGGATTTCATTGCGGAAACACTGCTTGTTCTCTTTTGAAAAACCCCCATATGGGCTATCAATTGATTATGAAGCGTGGGCTTGAACCCGATCTTGAACAACCTGATATCACTCGCGGTACCATGGAAGGTGATTTGCTTGCAGGTCCAGTTACCGTGTATCGGCTGCAATCGAACGCGAGGGGCCAGTTGAAAGCCTATATCGCCGAAGGTGAGGTGTTGGATGTTCCGACAAACAGCTTTGGAAGTATCGGGATTATTGCAATTGACGAGATGGCACGGTTTTATCGTTATGTGTTGATAAAAAAAGCCTATCCTCATCATGCAGCTATTGCATTCATGCATGCGGGAAAGGCTTTATTCGACCTCTTTTCTTATCTGGGGATTGAGGATATCTCATTCAACCAGAAGGATGGGCATCTCTATCCAGGCGAGAATCCTTTCAAGCATTCCCACCTTTGATGGTTTATACCCAGGAGTTTCTCAATGCCTCAATCTCCTTGATTTCTTGCGTGTCCTTCTCCTTGATTGGTCTGAATACGCGGTATTTTTCAAGGATGTAGGAAAGAACCATTACTGCTTCCTGGCGGTCGCTCATCCTATCGAGGGAGACTGAGGAGTAGAACGGTCTGGTGGATCCTCCGTCTTTGCCCTCATAATAGCGATATTTTTCCAGGTTGTTGTTTGCTTTTTTCCACTGGTCTTCCATCTTTTTCATCTCTCTGCTTCGTTTTGAGGCACTCCAGTTTCGAGCGTATAGTTCTTCTGCCATTTTTTTGTAATGACCGGGATATAACAGATGGGACGGAATTGTATCAAGGGCCATACGCATATAGCTGACGGCCCAATCCTTGTTGCCAAATGAGATGAACCCTCCTGGTAATTCATCATAGAGGCTTGAGAGGACGTACCAAGTTTCGCTTGAATCAAGGGTGTTGAAGGTGTTTACCACCTGAGTAAGATCCTCCAGCATTCCCCTTGCTTTCCCCAATGCATTCAAAGGGCCTCTTGTCTGTCCCCAGCGTCCAACGTTTGACGATTTCCAAAGATAGGCCATGGCTGAAGGATATGCATCGAGGGAGGCTAGGGCATACGCTTCTCCTTCCTCATATATTGCATATTTACCATCCTTGTCGTTGTCATCAAGCTCATCTCCAAGGCTGACCATCACCCGAGCCAGACGCCACAGGACTTCTGCTTTTTCCTGTTGGGTCGTAGCCTTTTCCAGTTGTTCAAGCAAAAGAGCATGAGATAGTTCAAACTCATCTCTTTCATAGGCTGTATCGGCCTTGTCAAGCTCTATGGATGCAAATGCTCCTGAAAGACACAGTACGGAAACCAACAACAATGCTACAATCGATTTCATGAAACCTCCTATGAGAAAAAACGTTTTAATAGGGTGAGTTTTCCCTTATACGGTGCATATCGCAGTTTAATTTCCAGCCAAGTCTTGCTGTGTAAGATGCTTTTTGTATGGCTGAATGTATCAAATCCATTCTTTGCATGATAGCAGCCCATGCCGCTTTCTCCCACTCCCCCGAAGGGCAACCGTGGATTGGAGAGGTGCATCACCGTATCGTTGATGCAACCTCCTCCATACAACAATGAGGAAACAACAATGTTCTGATGCTCTTTGTTCTCGCTGAATAAATACAGCGCAAGGGGGTGCGGCCGCTGAGCGACAAACGCCACAGCCTCGGAAAAGGTATTGTAGGCAATGATGGGTAAAAGCGGTCCAAATATTTCTTGCTGCATCAAATCTGAATGTAAAGGAACATCAACGAGGAGAGTCGGAGCTATTTTTCTTGTCTTGGGGTCGAGTTGTCCTCCCCATGCCAGTTTCCCTTGCCCCATAAGTGTCACAAGTCGTGAGAAATGCTTGTCGTTGATGATATGCCCCAGTTCTTCGTTGTGCAGAGGGTCTGATCCGTACATTGCTGTAATGGCTTGTTTCATCTCCTCTATAAGTAAATTCTGTACGCTTTTGTGTACCAACACATAGTCGGGAGCAATGCAGGTCTGTCCTGCATTCAGGCATTTACCCCAGACTATCCTTCTTGCAGCAAGGCTGATATTGCAATGTGCATCAACTATGACCGGGCTTTTTCCTCCAAGTTCCAGTGTTACAGGAGTCAAGGTCTTGGAGGCTTGTTCCATCACAATTTTTCCGACATGAGGACTGCCTGTGAAGAAAATATGATCGAAACGATGGCTCAATAGCTCTTGGTTCATTTCACTGCCACCCTCGAAGGTGGCAATATAGTTGCTTGGGAAAAGTTTGGCCAAGAGAGTTTTCAAGACCTTGGATGTGTATGCACTGTAGCGTGAAGGTTTGACGATGGCGCAGTTTCCTGCAGCCATAGCACTGACCAAAGGCGCAATGCTCAAGTGGAAAGGGTAGTTCCATGGACTCATAATCAAGACAACCCCAAGGGGTTGGGCCACAGTGTAAGCTTTGCTCGGAAAAGAGATCAGAGATGAGCGAATCCTTTTCTTGTCACTGAAGCGATCTATATGCTTGAGTGTATAGTCTATTTGTTCATAGATTACACCTAACTCTGTAGCATATCCCTCAAAGTCAGATTTTCCCAGATCCAGAGACAGTGCCTCAAGGATCATCGGCTCATGAGCTTGAATTCCTGCTTTCAGAGACTTCAGCTGTTCCTTTCTCCAGGCAATTGGGAGCGTTGTCCCACTTGCAAAGAATGTACGCATCTCACTCATGCACAGTTGCACTTCGTTCATTGCATCCCCTCCCCAACAGTTAGAGTATGCCATCGCTCTCATGCATTTGTCAAAATAATGTCTAGAAACTGCTGATAATATCCTTATTTAGATCTCTTACCAGTAATTTTGCTAGAGCAATAGAGCTTTCTACGTCATCCATGCTGCTTATTCCCCAATGGGTATGAGCGTATCGCACCGGTATCCCAATTACGATTGTAGGAATTCCCTGAGCAGAAATATGCAACGCTGAAGCGTTGGTGGCACCTCCATTTCTCACCCCTATCTGAATTGGTATGTCATGTTTCTGAGCCATATCTACTGCATAGCGTTGGAAGCGGGGATTGGTGATCATCTTTGAATCGATGATTCTGAGCATTGGGCCTTTCCCTACTATAGTTTGTTGTTGGTAAGGTGGTAAGAACGTATCGTCAGCCGGGGTGCCCTCAAAGCAGATGGCCAAATCGGGTTTTACCGTGCGTGCACTGACTACAGCTCCCCGACAGCCGACCTCTTCCTGGCTGGCAAATCCTGCAACCAGATTGACATCCAGCACCTCCCCTTGCAGGGCATCCAAGGTATCGAGGATTGAGCTGCATCCAAGGCGACAATCAAAAGCCTTCCCAAAGAGCAGTCTGGTTTCAGGATTGTAGATGCATTGGGCTTCAGGTATTACCGCCGATCCCACCTCTACTCCCATTTTCAAGGCCTGTTCTTTGCTGTTTGCTCCAATATCAATGAAGAGGGAAGAGATTTGTGGGGTGCTGTTCTTCTCTGCTTCACTGAGATAGTGTGGTGGTTTTGATCCTACAATGCCGCTGATTGTAGACCCATCACGTTTTTGTACACGGACAAGATGAGCGGGTATGTTCGTTACGACCCATCCTCCGATCGGGATGAACTCCAGCATCCCGTCCAATCGGATGCATTTGACCATGAAGCCGACTTCATCTGTATGTGCATCAAGCAGTACTGTTGGTTTATCTGCTTGGTTTTCTTTTCTGTAGAGGTAAAGGTTTCTCATGCAGTCTTCCTCAAAGCGCCCAAGATGTTGTCCTTCTTGGCGGATTACGGTCAATACTGCATCTTCAAAGCCGGAAATTCCATTCGCATCTGCAATTTTTTGTATCCTTGACAGGTTGTTCATCACAATCTCCTCATTCATTCTCATGGCGATATTATTCACACTCTGTGCGTTCTTGTACACCCATCCGAACAGAAGGCTTGACCTATAACAGGAAACTTTCTTATCATAGCGTTGGTGATGGGGTTCGCCTTCCTAAGAAAACCGCAGAAAACTGCTGATAACTCCTGTATGACATAAACAGAGGTGTTGTATGGTACTCAGTCTTGCGGTTCTTGTATTGATTTGTCTTCTTGTTGATTATTATTTCACCAAAATACATATTCCTCCCTTGGTGGGAATGCTTGCTGTGGGATTATTATTCGGTCCACAGTTGCTGAATATTCTCGATCCTTCGTTATTGGCGGTGGGGTCTGAGTTGAGGATGGTTGCCTTGATTATCATCCTTTTGCGTTCCGGTTTCTCAATTTCTTTAGACAGTATACGGAAAGTAGGGGTGCAAGCGGTACTGCTCTCCTTTGTTCCTGCATCATTTGAAGCTCTCTCTGTTCTGTTTCTAGCTCCCTATTTTTTAGGATTGTCCAGGATGGAAAGCTTGCTGTTGGGCTGTGTGCTCGCTGCAGTTTCTCCTGCAGTGGTTGTTCCGATGATGGTCCAGTTCATACAAGAGAACAGGGGTTCGCAAAAAGCCCTGCCTACATTGGTCCTTGCAGGAGCGAGCATGGATGACATAACAGTCATCGTCGCCTATGGTATTGTGCTAAGCTTATATCTTGGTGATTCTGTTTCAGTTTTCATGAGTGTGGTTGGAATTCCCTTGAGTATTGTATTAGGGCTGCTCTGTGGATTTCTCGTTGCTCTGGTATTGATCCGACTATTTGAAAAGTATAATCCACGTGCTACTAAACGAGCTTTGGTTGTTCTGGGAGTATCGATATTGCTTGTATATGGATCAGAGATGCTCAAACAGTACAATATTCCTTTTGCGGCTTTGCTGTCTGTGATGGCCATCGGATTTATGATTTTGCTCAAACGCGAAGCCATGGCTCATGAACTTGCAAGTAAATTCAGCAAAATATGGATTTTTGCACAGATTGTTCTCTTTACGATGGTGGGCTCTCAAGTAAATCTTGCTTCTGTCAGTTCCATCGGTTTTTCTGCCGTACTACTGATTCTATGCGCATTGTTGTTTCGTTCGCTGGGGGTGTTTCTCTGTACGCTTGGTGCCGGGTTTACTGCGAAAGAAAAGCTCTTTGTCATTGTTTCTTATCTTCCCAAGGCGACGGTGCAAGCCGCAATCGGGGCTGCTCCTCTGTATGCCATGAGTCAAAGAGGAATGGATGTTTATCCTGGTCAGGTAATATTGTCGGTGGCTGTTCTTGCTATACTGATTACTGCCCCCCTCGGCTCTTTTGCGATAAGCTGGGCAGGTAGAAGGTTTCTCTCCTAGATAATCAGGGCCCTGCAATCCAATCATTTGCGGGTGTGGGTACAAGATGAAGGATTGCAGAGCAGAAGAAGGGTACATTTAGAACAACATCTTGTATGTCATCCTGTATTTTCTTTGTATACCGAGTTCTAGTATAAGTCAAGAGTTCGGCTTCGGGTAAAAGAAAAAGGGAACCTGCACCATGCAGGTTCCCAAAAAGAGCATCTCCTAGGGGAATTGAACCCCTGTTGACGGGATGAAAACCCGTTGTCCTAACCACTAGACGAAGGAGACAAAGTTTTGCTTGTCAAAAAACAGAGGCAAAATGAGCCGCACAGGATTCGGACCTGTGACCCACGCCTTAAAAGGGCGTTGCTCTACCAACTGAGCTAGCGGCCCCTGCAACGTAATGGACTATAGCAGAGAGCTTCAGATGGTGTCAACCACTTAGAGAAAATAATTATTACAGCTTTTCAAAGAGTTCAAAACCTATATCTCAAACCTACTGTAGGAGCACTTAGAATGAGCATTATTCCATCAAATGCGCCAGGGCCGGGGAAGTCATCATTCGGGTCTCTCTTGTAATTGTCGTAAAACAGCACCGGCAGCAAAAGACCAAAGGTGAGTTCCCAGTTTTTCCGGGGCGAAAGTTTATATGCGTAGGTACAAGCTGGTCCTCCTGCAAGAGTAAAGTGCTCATACCGATCATCCGGATACCAAAATAGGCCGAGACCTATAGAGAAGGATGATCTGACATTTTTGTAGAGCTGTTTGGTCGTCTGAATTTTATAAATACCTTCAAATTTGGAGTTCGGCTCCAAGACAAAGCCCTGTGCCCCGACTTCAAAGGAGAATCCATCACGCTCGTATCCTGCAACAAGAGAGACTGTGCAGAGTACTGTTGCTTCGCAGGCTACGAATGGGGTAGCAAAAAGCTTCGCACTGTGCAGGAGGAAAACCAGCAAGATCAGCAATGCATACTGTTTTTTGTGCATGAAAAATTCCTATCTATAGATCAGATTACTCTTATTCTGCTTCAACAAGGTGATTAATTCTATCACAAAATGTATAAAACCCTCTAGACAGGAAAGAAGAAAGTCCGTATAGTACCTTCTTGTCGACCTTGACTAAACGAGAAAAGGGTGCGATGAAAGATTTATGGAATTAATGAGCGTAGGGAAGGGATAAAGAAGAGAAGGAAGCCGTAGAGACGGGCTTCCCAGTCAATTCGAGATAACGATGAACGGTAGTGAAGAGCTACGTTCGTTTGCGAGGAAAGACAGGGCGAACTATTTTGTAGATAGAGCCCGCGCCTACGGGTGCGGGATTCCTATA
>Ga0334898_1000397_pt1 | contig 71164 bp, 72 predicted proteins | sample GraSluR3_MG_10_FD_207228 | JGI IMG/M metagenome (GOLD analysis project Ga0334898, IMG submission 207228) | Sludge microbial communities from methane-producing bioreactor in Wageningen University, Netherlands - Granular Sludge_3_08-R3 | ecosystem: Engineered > Bioreactor > Anaerobic >... | reverse complement strand
CCGAGTGCGAATAATTTCTGGAAATGGGGGTCGATCATCTGCTGTACTCCTTGCAGACACCATAGCAGATAACCCCTCTGTTTTGAATATTCTATTGGCCCTTACCCACCATGAACAGCGAAAGGCCGGAAAATCCTTTCCGAATAAGAACAGTGGAGCAAAGGTGACTTGAAGAGAGCGCTCTATCACCAAAGCTATTTGGAACGATTGAAGCTGATCAGTGAGTCTTCTCGGCAGTTGTTTCCGTGTTTCTAACCATAAGCAAGGGAACTGTTATTTTATGCTTCAGATATCGGGAGACACTACCGTAGAGCAAATCCTCAAAGCCTGTGTGGCCATGGGTACCCATGGCTACCAAATCGTAGTCGCCTTGGTTGATTGCTTTTTCGAGCTCTTCTTCCGGCTCGCCACTGAGCAGTAGTTTGTTGACAGGGCCTGCTCCCAGCGCCCGGAATCGTTCAAGCATACTCTCCATGCAGGCATCGGCCTGTTCCTTGAGGGCACGGTCCTGGTCGAGGGTATGGGAATGGACCACATGCGATAGGGTAACCTTTGTAGTCGAACCTTCCAAAAGTTTTTCGACGAGATCCATGATAGCCCCATCAGATGGAGAACAATCGATTAGAATAAGGATATGGGTAAATGGTGACATTAAGCACCTCCTGCGAATGTGGAATACAACAGATATACATTCAGTAAGGTGACAACTACAGTAATGAGAAGCATTGCAAGGAATTCGAGCGAACTACTTCTGAAGGTTCCCATAACTGGCTTTTTCCTGCAAAGATAGAGCAAGGGAATCAAGGTGAAGGGAAGCTGGATGCTGAGAATTACCTGACTGAAGATCAATATCTTGTAAGTATCCAATCCCATCAAGATGATTACAAAAGAGGGAATTGCAGTAATGAAGGTTGCTACTCTATAGAGCAGGGTCCTTGGGTCTTCAGGTTTTCCCAAGAATCCTGTAATAACGTTGACTTCTGCCATCGAGGAGGTTACCGAGGATCCGATCCCAGAGAAAATCAAGGCTACGGCAAAAAGCAATCCTGCAACGGGTCCTGCCAGGGGAACCAATGTTTTCGAGGCATCGGTAATGCTGGTAATAGCCATTCCATTTCCATGGAATACCCTTGCGGCAACGATGATCATGGCTCCATTGATCAACAAACCAAGCAAGAGGGAAGAAATCGTATCGAAACGTTCATAGCGGAGGAGAGATTTCTTTTCATTATCATCAATGCCCCATTGGCGAGAATGGATTACATTTGAATGCAGAAAAATATTGTGTGGCATAACAACTGCCCCCAACATTCCCATCGCGATATAGATGCTTGAGGTATTCAAGCGTGGGATGAAGAACGAGGGAAGAGCCTGGCCCCAATCGGGGTGGACAATTACCAATTCAGCCACATAGCAAAGGGCAATGATTCCGAGAAAGCCAATAATGGTCCGTTCCAGCTTATGGTATCGTTGTCCGATGATGAGGAAGACTTCCAAGAATACCGTTATCAAGGCTCCAAGCCAAAGCGGAAAATGAAACAATAACTGGAATCCGATGGCACCACCCAAGAGTTCTGCGACATCAGTGGCAACACAGGCCGCTACAACAGTAATGCCTATGAAATAGGTGAGAGGCTTGGGCAGATGCTCCCTAATATTTACCGCCAGGGATTTTCCGGTGGCGATACCCAGTTTAGCCGCTGCATGTTGGATGACCATGAGCATGAAGGTACTGAGGGTAACAACCCATAACAGGGCATACCCAAAACGAGATCCACCTTCAATATTGGTAGCCCAGTTACCTGGATCGATAAATCCTACCGTAACCAGAAAGCCAGGACCTAGAAATGACAGAATCTTCTTAAGGTTGCCTTTTTCTCGCATGATGACTGAGTATAGCTCTTTGTAGTCGAGATTCCAATACTCTATGGGTAGCAGGGATTCCTATATGCTTATCGTACTGGCGCTGACAGCTCAGTTCCAGAACCACCTCAATCCATTGAACGTAGATTGTACTAAACCGTCCTGGAACACAATGTCTTGGTAATCGTTGGAGGAACCTCAGCACTAGCGAGATGTATGGCAATTTCAGCACGGCCTTGCAATATGGCATGGAAGACATCTTACTGCTACTGGATTCCTACTTGATGTACTTCGACAATTATCGCTTACTGGTGCAGTGTCATAGAGAAGACAATGACTATTCGTTTGCCTTTTTCGAATCCTGCATGTTCTTCGGTTCAGGGTTGCAACAAGGACTGCTGCTGACCTCCTTCTGCTCCTCTTCCGGGATTTCTTCAATCTCAATAGAACAGCAATCCTTTTTCTTTGCACTGAACAAATTCCGGAGTTTTGACTTCTTCTCTTTCTCTTCCATATGTTTTCTCCTTCTTATGCCAGGATGTTGAATAGATACCCACCTACTACGGCGGTAAGCCATATGCCGACTACGAGCGCACCGACCAGTTTCCTTTTGAAGATTCCTGCCAGCATCGATATCTCGGGAATCGCCATCCCCGATCCCCCGATGATGAGGGCAACCACCGTTCCCAGTCCCATCCCCTTGGATACCAATCCCAATCCGATGGGAATGGCTGTCTCTGCACGGATGTACAGCGGCACGCCGATTGTCGCTGCGATGGGAACCGACAGTAGATTGTCTGGACCGGCAATCCTGACAATAAACTCTTCAGGGATATAGCCGTAGATCATCGACCCGACCGCCACCCCGATGAGCAGATAGCGAAATACCGCCTTGTAATCGTTCCACGCCGATTGTATCGATTTTGCAAGTCTCTCCTTGAACGTCCGTGCAATAGAATCGTCATCTTCAGAAGAAGCCTTGTTCTTGATCCGCACAGACTTCACCTGATTACTGAATCCCAACCGCTGCAATGAGGCACCGAAGAGGACCGCACCTACGAACGTGATGATGAAATACACAGCCGCCACGTTCCAACCCATTAGGGTGACCAGCATTACGATGATAATGGGATTGAGCAACGGAGAGGCGATGACAAACGACATCACCGAACCGAACGGTGCCCCTGCCTGCAACATTCCCAAGGTCATCGGGATGGTGGAACATGCACAAAACGGAGTCAGTGACCCTACAATCGCTCCGAGGATGTTTCCTCCTAAGCCACGCCGGGTAAGCCATGAAGAGAGGCGGTCCCGTGATATGTAGGTCAGCATCAGGGCCACGATCGTGCTGATGGCAATGAACAATACAGTGAGCTCGAGCATAATGGTGACGAAATACCGCAGGGTCAGCCAGAAGGTGTTCATCGGTTTCCCTCCTGAGAGCCTTCTTGCATGAGCAAGGTACTAAACTGAATCAGGGATTCTCTCAACGCATCCCTCTTGGTCGAATCCAGTCCCGCGAATATCCGCCGGAGGATGGTTTCGTAGTTTGCATATGCTTCTGACAGTATTTCCCTCCCGCGATCGGTCACATCCAGGCAGCAGACCCTCGCATCATGCCCTGATGTCCGCTTCGAGACATACCCTTTCGTGACTAGGCGGTTCACGATCCTGGTCGCCCCGCTCTTGGTGAATCCCAAGGTGCTACCGACCTGATGTACCGGGTAATCGATGGTACGGGATATGTCATCCAAGGCGAGAAATTCGGCAATGCCAAGATCCTTGCAACAGGCGCTGTCCAGACCTTTCGGGCCGAAACTCCATGCAATATCAAGCAAGCTTCTGCTGAGGGTCTGAAAATCAATTTCCTTCGTGCTAGGAGTCATCTTTTGTATCATTCCTCCTTTCCAAACAGTATATGCATGAGAATGATGAACACAATCTATCACAATTGGTTGACGTCGTCAACTAATTTGTAGAAACAACAACTACTAGAAAATTAACATATTGATTTTTCTCTATTAGATTGATATTATTCGATATGTAAGGAGCATTGATGATGGACAAGCAAGAAACTCCGGGCTCACAGTTGCTCAAGCTCAAGGCGCTTTCCGATACTACGCGGTTGGATATCATCAACCTGTTGTCCTCCGGGCCTTTGTGTGCCTGCGACATCCTTGAGTCCTTCCAGATAACCCAGCCCACGCTCAGTTATCATATGAAACTGCTCACCGAAAGTGGTCTCGTCTCATCCGAGAGGACGGGGAAATGGATGCATTACACATTGAACTGCTCTGAATTGGAAGATCTGTTGGGATATTTGAAACAACTTATGGTCAGTCGAAATGTTCCATTGGTGAAGAGTTCAGCCAATTGTGAACAGAGCTGCAATCAAACAAAGCTTGTGAAACACAATTAGTAAGTAAAACTATTTCCGCTGATAAGCGGATTGGGAGGCATATATGGCAAGTGAGAAGGAATCTTCCGGAATCGGATTTTTTGAACGATATCTTACAGTATGGGTCTTGTTATGCATGGCCGCTGGTGTCTTGATCGGCGTGTATCTACCGGCAATCCCTGATTTCCTCTCGCAATTTGAGTATGCGAACGTCTCCATTCCCGTGGCAATCCTTATCTGGCTCATGATCTACCCGATGATGCTCAAGGTCGACTTTCACAGCATCAAGCAGGTCGGACAAAACCCGCGCGGTTTGGTGGTCACCTGGATTACCAACTGGCTGATCAAACCCTTCACGATGTATGGCATCGCCATGTTCTTTTTCTATGTGGTCTACCAAGCAATCATACCCAGGGACCTTGCTCGACAATACCTTGCCGGCGCAGTCCTTCTGGGTGCAGCTCCCTGTACAGCGATGGTATTCGTGTGGAGCCACCTCACCAAGGGCAACCCCGCCTATACCCTGGTGCAGGTCGCCACGAACGATCTGATCATTCTTGTCGCATTCGTTCCGATTGTGGGACTATTGTTGGGAATCAGTGGAATATCGATTCCATGGATGACGCTATTCCTTTCGGTAATACTCTTTGTAGTGATTCCCCTAGGCGCAGGTTGGTTCTCCCGGGTGATCATCACGAGAAAGCGTGGCCTGGATTACTTCGAGAACACATTCATCCCCAAGTTCTCCAATGTTACCATCACAGGACTATTGCTTACCTTGATCATCATCTTCTCATTCCAAGGACAGACCATCGTGGACAATCCGATAAACATCGTGCTCATCGCCATCCCGTTGATTATTCAGACATTCCTCGTCTTCTTCGTGGCTTACCTCTGGGCGAAAGCATGGAAACTGCCTCATGATATCGCAGCTCCCGCTGGGATGATCGGAGCTTCGAACTTCTTCGAGCTCGCTGTGGCGGTTGCCATATCGGTATTCGGGCTCAGCTCTGGAGCCACAATAGCCACAGTGGTCGGAGTCTTGGTCGAGGTGCCTGTCATGCTCACTCTTGTAAAGATAGCCAACAGGACCAAGAAGTGGTTTCCTACTAAAACAGCATAAAGGGTTAAGAACAATGAAACAATACAATCACAGAACCATTACCGATTACATCAAGCAACGATACGGGGCTATCGCACAGCAAGGATCTGTTAGCGGATGTTGCGACGGAGGTTGCTCCTGTTCATCAAGTCCGACAGACATCAACCAAATTTCAGCAACCCTTGGATACCAAGAGAACGACATGGAAGCAGGTGCTACCGGCGCGAACCTTGGTTTAGGATGCGGAAACCCATTGGCGCATGCTACACTCAACGAAGGAGAGGTCGTACTGGATCTCGGCAGCGGAGGCGGATTCGATTGTTTCATCGCCCGCAAGCAGGTCGGTGAGCGAGGAAGAGTAATCGGAGTCGATATGACGCCGCAAATGATTGACCTCGCACGGGTTAATGCTGCTCGTCTCGGGTATACGAACGTCGAGTTCATCGAAGGGGCAATCGAGGCTCTCCCGGTGGACAGCGATTCCATCGACGTGATCATTTCCAACTGCGTCATCAATCTCTCCTTGGACAAGAAACGAGTCTTCCACGAAGCGTTTCGGGTTCTGAAACCAGGCGGACGGCTTGCCGTCTCCGATGTAGTGGCTACAGCTGAACTTCCAGAAGTGATCAAACAAGACTTGAAGCTTCATGCAGGGTGTGTAGCAGGTGCAGAACATATAGCTGTACTAGAAAAATTACTCTGTGAGGCAGGTTTCAATGAAGTCAAGCTGACTCCAAAAGACACAAGCAAAGAAATACTAACGTCATGGATGCCTGAAACTGATATAGATCAGTATGTGGCTTCCTACATCATCGAGGCGAAGAAGCCACGGTGAAGGGCCGGTTGCTTTCAAGTGAATTTCAGGATCGAGGCTTCCACCTTCAGTGGATGATTATGATGATGCCAGAATTTCTATGAAAGTCTTTGCAACGCACGATTTCATCAATTGTGCAACAGCACTACTTCACGGACCTTCTCTTAAAGTGAACCCTAGAAGGTGTTCGATTTGTAGGCTGTATCAAGCTACCGCTTTTGATTGTCTCTCTATACTCGACCCGCACCGCCTTGAATGGCACCAATAGCCAACATTGCAAAAAGCAATCGGATTTGAAGGTAATCAGCTAGGCCGTTGCACAACATCCGCCCAAGTATGGTAGACTCACACTTGGTTGCTTTTGGGAAAGGAGTGTGTGCTGTAATGGATATGCTTCGCTGCGTCGTAGAGCGCATCATATTCCAGAATGAGGAGAACGGCTATACGGTCGTCAAGTGCAAGGCGAAGGGGTATCACGAGCTCGTGACCGTCGTCGGTTTAATGCCTTCGGTGGCAGTAGGATCGGTACTCAGTCTGCAGGGATCCTGGAAGAATGATGGCAAATATGGTCCACAGTTCACCGTCCACTCCTTCGAGGAGATCCTCCCCGTCACCACCTATGGTATCGAGAAGTACCTCGGCTCTGGCTTGATCAAGGGCATCGGGCCGATTTTCGCCAAGAAGATCGTCAACACATTCGGCATAGAGACACTTGTGGTCATCGAATCCAATGCCGACCGTCTGCTCGAGATCCATGGCTTAGGCAAGACCCGGGTCGAGCGTGTGAAGAAAAGCTGGCAGGAGCAGAAGGAGATCAAGAATATCATGCTCTTCCTGCAAAGCTATGGAGTGAGCACCAACCATGCGACAAAGATCTTCAAAACCTATGGCACAGACAGTATCAATGTCGTCAAGGAGAACCCCTATAGGCTCGCAGACAATATCTGGGGCATTGGGTTCAAAACCGCCGACACCATCGCTGAGAAGCTGGGGGTGGCAAAGGATGCAGCTATCAGGCTACGTTCAGGTCTGTTGTACTCGCTCAACAAACTGTCTGAGGATGGTCATTGCTATGCCGTTTCCGATCAACTGTTCAAGGCTGCTGCCAGGATGCTCGAAACGACAGCCGAGAAGCTCCGGCCTGTGTTGGAGGACATGGCACAAACTGGGGATGTAATCGTCGAGGATGAGGCCATCTACCTACCGCCCTTCTATTTCTCAGAGATCGGGGTAGCCAAGAAGGTGCGAAATCTAATTGAAACGACCAGAAGGAAACGGATCGATACCGCCGGTGTAATCGAGCGCTTGAACACACCGAAACACAGTGGCATTACCTATGACGAGGTCCAGCTCGAGGCTATCAGGACAGCGGTGATGCACAAGTTCATGGTGCTCACCGGCGGTCCCGGGACTGGAAAGACGACGACCACGCTCGGCATCATCCAGGCTTTCCAGGCATCAGGCCTTCAGGTTTTGTGTGCAGCTCCGACCGGGAGAGCTGCCAAGAAGATGAGCGAAGCGACGGGGATGGAGGCCAAGACAATCCACCGGCTACTTGAGTTCAAGCCGCCGCAAGGATATCAGAGGAATGCAGAAAATCCACTCGAAGGGGATGTCCTCATCCTGGATGAATGCTCAATGATTGACATCATCCTCATGCACAACCTGCTCAAGGCGGTGCCTGATGATATGACGGTCATCATGGTCGGCGATACCGACCAGCTTCCCTCCGTCGGTGCGGGGAATGTCCTCAACGACATCATCGCATCGGAAGTCGTGCCGGTGGTGAGGCTGCAGCGCATCTTCCGCCAAGCCCAAGGCAGCCGCATCATCATGAACGCCCATCGCATCAACCAGGGCAAGAACATAGATATCACCAATGGGAAAGCCTCCGACTTCTTCTTCATCGAAAGCGCCACTCCCGAGGAGGCCTTGGAGAATATCATCAATCTGGTGGCCACACGGTTGCCTGGGTACTACCATGCCGATCCGATACGGGACATACAGGTGCTCACACCCATGCAACGTGGTTTGGTGGGAACGGTAAATTTGAACAAGATGCTGCAGGAACGGCTTAATCCTGCTGTGGCGGCACTGGCAAAACCGAGCATCAACCGCGCCGGCATTGAGTACCGGCTACATGACAAGGTCATGCAGATCAAGAACAACTATGACAAAGAGGTCTTCAATGGAGACATTGGTACCATCACGGATGTCAACGTTGAAGATCAGGAGCTCACGATCAGCTTCGACGGCCGCGAGGTCACCTTTGAACGATCGGACCTTGATGAGGTCGTATTGGCCTATGCCACCACAATCCACAAGTCGCAGGGCTCGGAGTATCCCATTGTGGTCATGCCATTCATGATGACCCATTTCGTGATGCTGCAGCGCAACCTGCTGTACACTGCCGTTACCCGGGCGAAGAAGGTCCTGGTGCTTGTCGGGGAGCAGAAAGCGATTGGCTATGCCATCAGGAACCAGAAGCCGAATGAGCGTAAAACCCGCCTGAGCTTGAGATTGAATGCCACAAAGCAGATGTCATAGAAGAAGCCTTCCTGCAAGACATGCTATCCTACTAAACGGGCAGGAAGCACAGGGAAATACCCTACAGTAGGCGTAGACAAGTAAGTCATTTCAAGCAAGGGTAGCGAAAGTAATACGATTCCGTCCTTCTACCTTACTCTGATACATCAGTTGATCCGCCATCTGGATGATGCGGTCCTTGGGTGAGGGCTTCTCAACAAACACAGACCCGATGGAGACGGTTACGCGGATATCCGACCCATCGCGTTGCACAGAGGAGGCCTCAACTAGCATTCGCATCCTTTCAGTTATCTGCTTCAACTGCTCTAAATCCACTGACAAGAACACTACAAGGAATTCCTCCCCTCCCCAACGGCCGACCAGGTCGCTCGATCGAACCGCATTCACCAGGCTTTTAACAGTCATCCGGATTGCCAAATCCCCTACATCGTGCCCGTAGGTGTCGTTCACCGCCTTGAAATGGTCGATATCCACCAAAGCCACCCCAAAGGGCCTCTTGAACTCATCCAGCTCCAAGAGCTTGCCCGAGAGAAATGATTCCGTATAGCGTCGGTTCGCAATTCCAGTAAGCTGGTCGGTCATGGCAAGGACCTTCAGGTCTTCAATCTCCTTCATCAACTGTATCGGTGGCTTCTCATCGGAAAACAGTTCTATGGCACCGATGAGTTGATCCCCATCATACAGCGGATAGGTTCTGACCATCACGGGGACGCGGTGTCCTTGCTTGTGGCGCAGATACACCGACGCCTCGCGGTTGAAACTATCCTCCATGGTCCTGTGCAGGGGACATCCTTGCCTACACAATTGAGTACCTTCATCATCAACATGGTTGAGGATGTTATCATAACAATACTTATCAAGTACTTCTGTTGCCGCAAACCCTGTTATCTTCTCCGCATGATTGTTCCAGAAAGTGATCTTTCGGTTGGTATCCACAAAGTATACCCCTTCCTTAACGTGCTTCAAGATTTCTTGGTAAATGAAATTCTGTTCCATCCGTAGCCTACTTCAGATCAAGATATTTGCCTTCAGCTTGGTGCCTATAGCTATGAATGTCAACTCAAACCCTAGCCTCTTCAGTGAAACGAGAGGTCAATAAGTGCCAGTATCTTGACAGGGCATCAAGGAAGTTACATCCGAAGATTTTTCCCATTCTTCTCTTGTTGATCTTTTGCTTTCCTTCTATGAGAGGAGAGCCATTTTTTTGATGCATTTGTCCCGACTAGGAATATCTTGCAAAACAACATGGTATAACCTATATTGTAGCGATGAATATACTCGGATTGATACTTTCATTTGCATTTTTGTTGGTGGTCATCGGCATCGGGTTACTGATGTCCCGATCCGATCGTTTCTCCGCTGAGTTCGTACGCAAATTCATCCATATCGGCGTCTCCAACTGGTGGTTTATCCTCATCGCAACCTTCGACACACTCTCCTATGCGCTGGTTGGGCCGATTGCCTTCATCATTGCCAACGGTGCTGCGGTCATCACCGGGGCTGCAGACGTATTAGGTATCAAGGACAAGGTCAGGAACCTCGGCTTGGTGTATTTTCCCATCTCTTTGCTCCTGCTGGTACTTATGGGATTCAATGGAATACTTCCAATGTGGGCGTGCGGCATTGGCGCTATGACCATGGGCTATGGGGATGGTCTTGCAGCTGTGATCGGCAAGCATTATGGGAAGAAAAAGATTCACGGGGGCAAGTCATTCATTGGTACTGCGGTCATGTTCGTGGTTACCATGCTCGTCATCATCGGATTCTCCGCAGGGTATCAGATTGATTCGCTGTGGAGTCTTTCTTGGTGGATAGGGTTGGTGGTGGTTGCCCTTGTATCAACGGCGATTGAAGCATTCACACCGTTCGGTCTCGACAATATCACGGTACCGCTAGGGACCGCGGTTCTTGCATACCTAATGCTGGGAGTCCTGTGAACGAAGACCCCTTGCCCATGCTACTATTCTTCAGGTAGACCTCACTGTAGAAACCCCCATCACCCACTGGGATCACCGAATGCCACCTTCCAGAATGCAAGAGGAATACAGGAATGCAAGGTCTAGTGAATACGTATGGGGTTATGGTTCTACTTTTGCATCACTTCCAACCCTTTATTGACTGATAGGACAAAAAGCTCTACATTTCCCTCATGGGCAGAAAAAAAATTACAATCGAAGATATTGCCCGTGAGGCTAATGTAGGGATCGGCACTGTTTCACGTGTTCTCAACAACAGTTCCCATGTTGCAGAAGAAACCCGCAAGAAGGTTCTTGATGTGGTAAAAGCTCGTCAATACTCCCCAAGTGGCGCGGCAAGTCGACTTGCGCGTAATGATGCCATTGAGTCAACGGTAGGCTTGCTTTTGCCGGATATAGGTAACCACTACTTCTTTGAAATATTTGAAGCAATCTACAGAAAGTTCCGCGGTTTGGGCGTGGACCTCCTCATATTCAACTATGAGAAGCACAACCCACAGTTCATCCAGAAAGTTCTGGATGCCCAACTCTCTGCCCTACTCATCTTCGCCTTCCAGCTTGACGAAACTGAACGAGAGTTGCTAAGAAGACGTAATGTTCCCTATCTGTATATCGACTACTCACGTGCTGATGAACACTGCATGTATACCGACAATGAACAGGGTGGCCGTCTTGCCGCGCGGTATCTTCTCTCGAAAGGTGTTAAACACCCTGGATACATCGCGATGGACCCACCTGGGCAAACCAATGCTGACCGGCATACAGGATTTGCCAGTGAGCTTGCACTCTATGGCTATAAGGAGTGTGCACTGTACAACTCTGAGATATCAGAAGAAATGGGGTACCAGATCGGTATGCAAATCATCGATGAGCAGACCTGTGACGGCGTCTTCTGCTACTGTGATGATATCGCAGTGGGAGTGTACAGGGCTGTACGCGAGAGAGGAAGTTCCATTCACATAGTCGGCTTTGACGGCGTTCGAGCCACAGAGCACTTAGGCATATCAACGGTAAGCCAAGAGCCTGGTGCTATTGGGACACAAGCGGCTTCCTTCATCGTGAACCTCATGGAGGCACACCAAGAACGGCAACCCATACATCATCGAATCATCCCTGTCCTTGTTGACCGTAACAGCTAATTACCAGAGCAGCATATCAACCGTTAGATCTGCAGTGTCTAGCACGTGTGCATCACAGAGCGCTGGATCGACAGCACTACCAACACCGACCGTTCTCATCAGGGCTTCCTTGATGGCTGTAATGCCTGCTGAAGCATCCTCTACACCAGTACACTCCTCTGGATACAAACCCAGCATGTCAGCGGCACGGGCGAAGACCTCAGGGTCTGGTTTGCCCTGTACCACCTCACTTGCAGGAACCACGGCATCAAACGAATCTGAAAGTCCCAGTCGATCAAGTATGAATGGAGCATTCCTACTCGCCGAAGCGATGGCTGTATACACCGAATGCTGCTTCAAGCGTTCCAGCAACTCAGGAATACCGGGAAGAATATCTTTTGGACTCAATTCTTCCAATGATTCACGATACCAAATATTCTTCTGATTGGTGAATTCCTGCATCTGCTCTTCAGTTACACTCACTTGGTTGTGGTCAAGGATGACCTGGAGCGATTGTCTTCTGGATATACCTCTCAATTTTTGGTTAATCTTCTCATCAAACTCCCATCCATGGGTATCAGCAAGACGTTTCCATGCCCGGTAGTGGTATTCATCGGTAGAGGTTATCACCCCATCAAGGTCGAAGATGACAGCCTTGCATGCAGCTCTCGTGGAACATTGCACAGCCTCTTTCCCCACAGTGAGTACCTCTGAGCGATGAAGTACGGTAAGCGTCCCTCCCTTGGCCTCATAGGTAGTAATCTCCGGCTCAATCGTGACCGTAAGCACTACACCCTTGAAAGTCAGATGGAACTTCAGTCGCTGGAGTTCCACTGGCAACTGAGGCCTGAAAGAGGGGACTCCCTTTTGCATGCGGAATCCTCCCAAACCGTACACGATAGCCATCCATGATCCCGCCATCGAAGCAGTATGCAGACCATCCTTGGTATTGTGATGCAAGTCTTCAATATCCATGAGGGCTGTCTGACGGATATAGGAACTCCCAAGATCCAGGAATCCACAATCGTATGCAACAATTCCTTGAATACATGCAGAGAGTGAGCTATCCCCAGTAGTCAGTGGTTCATAGAACGCAAAATTCCTCTTTCTCTGATACCAGGGGAATCGATGATGCTGCAACAGCATACCGAGCACTGTATCAGCTTGCTTAATGACCTGATGTCGGTAGATTACCAAAGGATGATAGTGAAGCAGCATGGGGTGCCGTATCTCACCACGCTTGGCAACATCCCAAACCTCTTTGTTTAGGAAGTAGTCATCCTGCATGTGTATCCCCCGTTTTCTGTCATAGGGAACATACATATGTTCAGAAGCCCGGGCAAAAAGGCTCATTTCGTCATCAGTAATAGAAAGTTTTTCTACAAGTCGGTCCCACAGCTTTGCATTCTCGTTTTGCAGACGTGAAGCAAGCTGTACCACCCCCTCAAAGTGGTGTTGGACCATGACATTGGTATAGCAGTTATTGTCAGAGAGCGCTGAATATTCATCAGGACCGGTAACCTCATTGATACAGAACTGCCCACCCTTCTCAGGGTTGAAGAACCCAAGATCGAGAAACAGTCGCGCTGTCTCGATCAGCACCTCAGCTGCTCCCTCTTCCAGGATGGTATCATCACCTGTTACTTCCAGGTATTGGAAGATTGCATAGGCAATATCAGCATTGATATGGTACTGTGCAGTTCCAGCTGGGAAGTAGGCACTAGCTTCCAGCCCATTGATGGTTCTCCAAGGATAGAGAGCACCCTTCTGGTTCATCTCCCGTGCTCTGGCTCGGGCTCGATCGAGTGTTGATATCCTGTATTTGATCAATGCACGTGCGGTATCGGGAAGGGTGTGGTTGAAGAGTGCCATGCCATAGATTTCGGTGTCCCAGAAATAGTGCCCTTCATACCCATTTCCGGTAAGCCCTTTCGCGGCAAGGGCAGACATGCCGTCTCTTCCAGTACTCTGTTGCAGCTGGAAGAAATTGAACCGTAATGCCTGCTGAAGTTTCTCATCGCCGGTAATCTCAATATCAGCATGAGACCAGAAGGACTCATACCAAGACCGTTGCATCTCAACCAAAGTTTGCCAACTGGATGTGGCTATCTCTTCACGATACTGCTGGGCCAATTCAAGGGGGAGGGTCTCCCCCGGTCGTCCAGAGGTGTGATAGTAAAAGTATTTCGTGAATCTGAGGTCAGCACCGCTCCATGAGAAAGTAAGAACTGGGAGACTCTCCTCCTCAAGATCACCACGCTCTGTTTGGAGCGGCTGTGAACTCTCATGAACAGCCCCGCAGGAGAGACTCAATGCGCTTTCCACCGTTTTGAATGAAGCCTGGAATCCTGGACGAGCCTCTTCTCCTTCAGCATAATACCCACAATCCTCACAGACCAAGGAAGAACCAGAGAGCGTACTTCCCATACGTGGATCAAGTTCAGTATTTGCGCGCTGAACAGGCATGCCGATGGTTGAATGCAAAGTAGCATGTACATCGGTATCACAGTGAATGCGGACCCGTGTAGCACCAATATGGTGCTGCTGCATGCTGAGCAAGGTCTCCCAGGTAATATGCACCAGCTTACCCTCATCGGTAAGCCATTGCATATGTTGCTCGAGGATCCCCGTACGGAAATCCAGACGCCTTCGGTAGAATTTCACCCGCTCATCAGATACATTGATCTGTCTACCATCGATGGAAATCACCAAGTAACGACAGTCAGGAATGTCTAGCATGGTCTGGTTGAGACGGGCAAACCCGTAGGCATCTTCCCCGTAATGTATTGGAGAAATCTCATAGAATCCATTGATGAAACATCCACTATGGTGTGCTGGTTCCCGTTCACAGGGAAACCCGCGGTACCCGACATATCCGTTTCCAATTGAGAATAAACTTTCCCCCTGGGCGATGTACATTTCATCAAACCCGGTTTCTTCGAGACTCCAAGTATCCAAAGCCATGTATTACCCCTTAACTGATCCTGCCATAAGTCCTTGTACAAAGTACCGTTGCAGGAAGAAAAACACGAGAATTGGGACAATCATGACAACAAATGCCCCTGCGGTGAGCAGATGCCAGTCCTGTCCTCGTGAACCTACCATATTCGCCAAGCGCTGGGTCAGTACAGCTACATCACTGGTGCCACCAAGGAAGACCAAGGCAACCAGCAGGTCATTCCAAACCCAGAGGAACTGGAATATACCTAACGATGCTATAGCAGGGACAGAGAGAGGAAGTACCAGCCGTACGAAAATCACCATCGGCCTAGCTCCGTCAAGGAATGCCGATTCAAATACATCCCGTGGGATGGTTGAAATATAGTTATAGAGAAGATAAATCCCCAGTGGTAGCCCAAACCCTGTATGGGCAAGCCATATACCCAAATAGGAACCTGTAAGACCAATTTTCATGTAATCCCGAAGGATTGGAATCAATGCAATCTGTAAGGGAACTACCAATAAGGCGACCACAATGGTGAAGAACAATTTCCTACCAGGAAACACCATCCAAGCAAAGCCAAAGGCGGCTGCTGCTGCAATGAGAATAGGAATGATCACCGAGGGAACGGTGACGGTAAAACTGTTGATGAAGGCCTGAGACAGATTATCTCCGCTTGCACGAAGAACATTCCCTTCTGCGTCAGTAAATGTTGCTTGTCTGCCTCCCAACACACGTCGATAGTTGTTCAAGGTGAAATCGCCGTCACCTTTGAAGACGGTCCACCATCCAGTATTCAAAACGTCATCCTGTGGTCTTACTGATGAGATGAGCAAACCAATAATCGGGATACTCCAGACAATGACCAGTACGATCAAAACAATATTGACCACCACATTCCATCTATTTTGTCTTTTTCTTGCAAGGGATGTCATATTAGAAGCCCTCCCGTTTGCTGAACTGATGCAGGTTGTACCACATGACAGGAATAACAGCCAGAACCAAAACGATAGCGATTGCAGACCCTCGTCCATAGTGGTAGAAGCGGAACATCTGTTTGTACTGCATGCTCGCTATAACCTCGGTACCATAGTTACCATTGGTCATGGTGAATACGATATCGAATATCTTCAATGTAATGATGATAATCGTGGTCGATACCGTAACGAGTGTAGGTGCTATAAAGGGTATGATAATGCTTCTAATAATCCTGAATTCCCCTGCACCGTCTATACGACCAGCTTCGATAATTGTGGAGGGAACGCCCTTCAGTGCTGAGCTGATGATCACCATGGCATAGCCTGTTTGCAACCATACCAGAATGGCAATCAAGAAGATATTGTTCCAAAATGGCATCGTAAACCAGGCTTGTGGTTCACCACCAAAAAAGGTAACAATTGCATTGAGTAAGCCAATTTGGTCTTCCCCTGCCGGTTTGTACGAATAGATAAACCGCCAGATAACACCAGCACCGACAAAGGAGATTGCCATCGGCATGAAAATGATGCTCTTGAATACCTTCTCCATTTTCACTCGATCTGTGAGCAGTGCAATAATCAGACCAAAGCCAACAGCCCCGCCGGTTCCAATGACCAACCACAGAAGATTGTTTGTGAACGATTCCCGCATCTTGGAATCGGTGAAAGCGAACACATAGTTCGCAAGTCCTACGAAATTCTTCGATTGTGCATCAAAGAAGCTCAAATAAAGAGATCGGACCGTGGGAATAAACAGATACCAAGCAAGAATTATCAATGCTGGACCTACAAATATAAACGGTTGCAATCTCTTGGCAGTTGCAGTACTGGTCCTGTTCACAACCCAATCGGCAACCCAGAACAGAAGTGCAATTCCACCTACGCCCCACACAATGGCGATGATTGCAATAATTCCTTGTGAAGCATTGCTATCCCGTAAGAAGATGAAACCAACCCACAATACAAAGAGTACGCCAACAAGCACAAGGACAGAGAATGCTATGCGACCAAGCTTGATAAGGGATGATGTAGGCTTGTCTTGTCTTTCAATTGTTGTCATGTACGGTCCCCTTTGAGAGTACGATACGAGAGCACCGGCAAAGGACTCTACATCTCTGCCGGTGCAATACAGCATTTACTTATTTCGGCCAGGATTTCTGCACATCGCTCAACATGGTATCAAGGTTCTTGCCATTGACCCAGTCTACAATACCAGTCCAGAAGGAACCTGCCCCAACCTGTCCCGGCATAAGATCGGAAGCATCAAACCTGAATACTTTGGCATTCACCAAGGCTTCAGCAAGTGAGCGTTCAATCTCGTTCGGGTAAGCATTCAGATCCTGATTCAGATAGGGGAAGAGGGCTCCACCTCTCTTTGCCCAAATCTCACCAGACTCCCAAGTTGCCAAGAATTCCATGAATTCACGGACTTCGGGGCGATCGTTGAAGACAACAAACTGGTCACCACCACCAAGAATTGGAATTCCAAACTCTTCATTGATGCTAGGAAGTGGGAATACTCCTACTTCTTCTTCAAGATTTGCCTGAATGTCATCCTGGAGGAAAGAGGTGACAAAATTACCCTGTCTGTGCATCCACGAGCGTGGAGGATTCTCAAACATGGTGCGCGGAGAATCGGTATAACTCTGAGTAAGAATGGTGTTGGTACCGCCATAGACATACTTGGGATTCAACCAGATTTTTCCAATAATATCGAATGCCTCTTTTACTTCAGGAGCATTGAACGGAATCTCATGATTTACCCACTTGTCATAGACTTCCGGTCCAGCGGTCCTGAGCATGACATCTTCCACCCAGTCGGTTCCAACCCAACCCGTTGCTCCACCGGCTTCAATACCGATCGACCAAGGAGTATGTCCATTGGCAACCATCTCGTCCATCAGGGCAATCATCTCGTCCCATGTGGTAGGGACTTCATACCCTTCTCTTGCCCATGCTTTCTTGGGATACCATACGAAACTCTTTGCATTTACCCGGTGGAACACACCATAGGGAACGCCATCATAGGACCCAAGGTCCTTCCAAACCGGTGCATAGTTTGCATCGACGGCTTCTAGCAGGGAGTCCCACATCGGGACCAAATACCCTTGAGAAGCAAAGTTATACATGAGACCAGGCTGAGGAAGTGCTGCGATATCAGGGGGGTTACCTCCCTCGACACGTACACTGATCAGTGTCTCGAAGTCTTTCGATCCTTCGTAGACTACATCGATTCCCGTACGCTCTTCAAATGGCACTATTGCCTCTTCAAAACGTCTCAGCTCCTCATCGACAAAAGCTCCGAACACCTGTACGACCTTCTTTTCGGCCTGCTTGGTGTCAGCTTGTCCAGCAGCAAATGCTGATGGAAGAACCACCAATGCAATGAGTAACACTACTACTACTGCTTTCTTCATACTCATCTCCTTTTGCTTGGTTTTGCCAAGCGGTATGATTACATATTGCGTTAAACGCATCAGATACATTCCATCGATATGGGAAAGTAGAACACTGGGGAAACAAGACACTCCATACCGTGGAAGCGTTTCCATACATGTATTCTTTCACACCTTTTACCACTTGTCAAATGAAAAAATAGGCTGTATTTAAGAAAACTAGCCCGAATATGAATTTTCCAATCATACCTCAAATGATTTTTCCTACTTGTATAAGAGGTGTGATTTACTAGGGGGTAATAACTGGGAAGAGGATCCCCGAAGGAGAAAATGAAGAGGAAGCCCCCTGTTTGTCTGACACTCACAAAGACTTCCTCTATTCTGATTTCATGTACATATCCAGAGAAGGACTTTCGATATGTATCCTACATTACAATCGTATCCTAAAGGTTGCTACCTCATAAGGATGTAAATTATATTCGATTACAGAGTCTCCATGCCATGTATCCTCCATTGGTTCTTCAAGCAAATCGACAAGCATCCAAGAGGTGCAAATAGAGGGTAATCCTATCCTGATATTTCTCGTTCCTCCTCTGTTCTCATGCAATCTTACAATTATATCTTGACCATCCTCGCTTTTTTTTAATGCATCCAAGAACGCATTGCACTGTGAAAAGTCAAAACGGGGTAACGTAGACTTCACAGATCCAGAGAAAACAAGTATCGGATCGTTGAGATCCCAAGCTTCTTCGATAAGCCGGCTCTCATACCAAGGCTCAGTATGGACAAACAATGCATAGGTAAACTCATGCTTTCCCTGCTCAGCGGTATAGTCAGGGTATTCAGCACTCTTTAGCAGTGAGAGACGCATAACATTATTATGGATGTCATATCCATATTTACTATCATTGAGTAAAGCTACCCCAAAACCTGTCTCCGCCAAATCAGCCCACTGATGTCCAACGACTTCAAACTTGGCAGCATCCCAACTGGTATTCATATGGGTAGGCCGCTCAAGACTTCCAAACTGAATATCATACCTTGCAACAGTAGAACGCACATTAACAGGGAAGGCAACCCTCAAGATTTTCGATTTTTCCTGCCAATCCATCATTACGTGAAAATCAAGACGGGAGGTATGCGCATACACGATTAAATCCTCGACAATTTTGGAATTCCGGTATCTCCAAACAAACCGTATGCATACGGAAAGAGGACCATTTTCTATCACCTCTATACTTTCAATGTCCTCAACATACTCGGTTTTCAAATTGATTGTTGACTCAAGTTCCCATGCATCAAACGCTCTCGGACGATCTTCGCTCACCTCTAAAAGATTGCCTGCTCCACAAAGCACCTCACGATCAGCTGCCTTGTCAAATAAGGAAATTATTTGTCCCTTCTCATTCCATTGCAGGACAGCATGAGGAGCATCTATACTGTTTTCCCCCAAAATGAAGGGAGATTCTACCTTCTGCTTGACAGGACGAATCTGAGCATAGGAGAGAGGACTTACCGTCACGAGTTCACATCCCCCCTTAGGCAACCTCACTAAAGATGTACGCTCAAAAGATGCGGTATTGAAAACCGTATAGGTGTCAGTATTAGTGAGCCCAAGATTTACCTGAGCTTTATGTTGTATTTCGAGACCCCAGCTCATAGCTTTTTCGTATTCGTTCTCAGTATCTTCATAGACTTCATGAATGGAAGAACCCGGTAAAATATCATGAAACTGGTTTTTGAGAATCAACTTCCAACCATCTTCAATCAAATCATTCGGATATGAAGAAAAGTCCCCTCGAGCCAGACAAGCTATTGTCTGCAGACACTCAGCATTGCGATACACCAACTCCAGCTTTCGGTTCATCCGTTTAATCCTCGCCTGGGAAGTATAAGTTCCCCTATGGAACTCCAAATACAGCTCACCATCCCAAACAGCTACTTTGTCTCCCTTATCACATATGTTTTTATGCAAGTTTTCCAAATACTCATCTACCATGCAAGTCCTTACCTGAGGAATCCCTGGAATTTGTTTGAGAGCTTTGAGATTCTCAAGCATATCGCGATTCGGGCCACCCCCTCCGTCACCATATCCATAACACACCAAAAGTTCATTGTTGATATCTTTATCCTGATAGGCTTGCCATACCCCTTGGATACTTTGTGGCTGGATATATCCGTTGTATGTATAGAATGGAGTAGTGGGCTGGGTGTCAGGGGTAGTAATGAAGTGAGTCATTATCTCAGTACCATCAATCCCTCTCCACCAAAAGGTGTCATGTGGCAGACGGTTGGTGTCATTCCAACTGATCTTTGTGGTAACAAATGTATCTACTTTTGCGAGCTTAAGGAGTTGTGGCAAAGCCCAACTGTACCCAAAAACATCAGGCAACCATAGGAAGGAACTTTCCTTTCCAAACTCCTTCCTGAAAAAACGTTTACCATAGACAAGCTGGCGCACCAATGACTCTCCGCTGGTTACATTACAATCAGATTCAACCCACATAGCCCCAGAAGGCTCCCACCTTCCTTGCTGAATCCTTTTCTTGATCTGCTCATATAGGGGAGGCATATCCTGCTTTACCGCTTCATATAACTGTGGGGAGGTGTGCATAAAGACATACTCAGGATATCGGTCCATCAGACGATTTACGGTCAAGAATGATCGTACTGCCTTTTCTCTCGTATGGCGATATCTCCAAAGCCATGCCAAATCAATGTGGGTATGCCCTACACACGCCACTAAAACATCCTTCTCTGTTGCGATGGATCTCAAGGATTCTTCCAGATATTCAAGGGAGCGACCAGCAGATTCATAGAACTCGTTGCTTCGTGGCTCGCTCCAATCAAGAAAACCATACGATTGCACTACTGCATCTTCCAGGTGATACTTGGTTGAAGCATTGTCATCAAGCAGTCCAATGGTTGCAATGCAATTGTTCACCAAATACCGATACCGGTCGACATTTGCATCAAGCCAACCAAAGAAGGCCGTCTTTAGACGGTGAAATTGAACCTGTGGCTCTCCCCCACCCTCAAGACCACTCCATAGCCTAAACGTAAAAACAGGAGAATATCCAGTTTCCTCAAGATTGAAAAAAACCTCTTTATGATTACTGTCCACACCTTGAACGGGAACCCCATTTATATAGAGCAACGATTCAAACCCATCGTTTCCTCCCATACCGGTTCTTCCGAAATCAAAGACACCAACAACATCCTTCCCTTTCCAGCTCTTAGGAAACGTTTGGGTAAAACGCAACCACATATAGGTATCACGACCACGCCAGGTATCCTGGATATGCATTTCCCCGGTAAAGGATGTATCAGCAGGTAAGCCTGGATTCACAACAGCACCATCATCATATGCTGATTGAAATGTGGTTACCGGAATTACAGAACGATACCGAAGGGTTTCCAACACATGCATCTGTGTGAGAATTCTTTCCATATTAAAATTAGGACGAGTCATTAGTTACCTCTTGCTATTATGTATGATTACTTCACAGAACCGCTCATGGAAAAACCTTGAGACATATACTTCTGAGATAGGAGATAGAATACTGCAATTGGAAGTGTATAAAGCAAAGAAAATGCCGCAAGTTCTCCATAGGCAATTTTCCCAAATGCGCCAAAGAATTGATAAATCGCTACCGAGGCAGGGAATTTGTTTGCTGAATTTAGCAATATAAATGGAACAAAAAAGTTTCCCCAACTTCCTGAAAAGGTGAAAATGAAGACCACAAATATGCCAGGAACAATCACAGGCAAAATTACACGACGAATAGTCTCCAGCATCCCTGCCCCTTCAATCCAAGCGGCCTCTTCCAGTACTACCGGCACATCATCCATGAAGTTCTTGGTCATCCAGATGCTATAGGGTAATGCGGTTGCTATAAGAAACAAGGTAGTTGAGATTAAGGAATTATTGATCTTCAACGAGAAAAACACCATATACACTGGTACCATAATCGCTGTAAGGGGGAGACCGGTGAGAAACAGCATTCCATACATTATCTTCCCTTTATGCTTGAGTGGGAAACGGGACAATGGATAGGCAGCTAATATAGATAAGAGTATGACAATGACACTCTGAGAAAAAGAGATCAAAAAACTGTTTAGGAAGGCTCGCAGATTCATTGGTTCAGACAAAATTTTCCGGTAGTTGTCCAGGGTAAAGTCCTTTGGAATCCTGACCGATAAAGGAGCTCCCGCATCAAAGGAAGCAAAAAATAACCAGAGCATGGGCCAGATGAACAACAAACCTATAAGAATCAGCACCAGATTGGGAATAAGACGTTTACGAGTCATAGTTGTAAGTAACATACAGGGGGCTCTCCTATAATTGTTTTTTCATACTTTTCATGTATGACAAACTCAAGCCTATTCCAAACAGTAAAAGTATGATGGCCATCGCTGTTCCATACCCTAGTTGGTATGCACTAAAGGCTCGGTTATACATGTAGATAGGAAGTGTGGTGGTATCAAACCCTGGGCCACCCCCTGTCAGGGCATAAATAAGACCAAACAAACCCAAGGTTTGTAAGGTAATTAGAATCGTATTGGTAAGTATTGCTCCAGAAATCAATGGAAGGGTAATTCTGGTGAGTAGTTGCACTTTTCCTGCTCCATCGATGACAGCTGCTTCCTTGATGCTCGTATCGACATTATCAAGCGCCGACTGGAACATAAGCATCGAGAAGGCTGTACCCCGCCAAATGTTTGCAATGATAACAGAAAGCATTGCATAGTTATACAACCATGCAATTGGACTGAAACCAAAAATTCCTAATAGGCTGTTTACTGAACCCTCTTTGTTGAAGAATGCAAAGAATATGAAGGACACAACCACCTCAGGGGTCACCCATCCTAGCAATACTGCGAGCCCTGTCATTTTACGAATGAGCGGATTTGCTTTCTCCATCATCTGCGCAAGAAAAAACCCTACCACCTGTTGGCCGATGATAGCCGAACAAACTAGTAGCACAATGGTATTTTTCAAGGAGATCCAAAAGAATTGATCAGAAAACATCTTCTGATAATTCTGAAACCCCACAAATCCCCAGTTCTTGGACTTTGCACCAACCAATGCCTTGTCAGTAAAAGAATAGAAAACTGAAGTGACCATGGGGATGGTATAGAACAAGATGACGAGTAGTACTGCTGGTGCTAGAAACAGAAAAGCCTTTCGTACGATATGTTTGTGCATGCTTTGGGTTTTTCTCCTTACCGCTGAAAGTGTGTCCGGTGCATCATACAATAGTGCACCGGACGAGAAACATACAATGGCTACTTTTCAATCCAGTTTCCATCACCAACGATTGACTTCACATTCCGTGCATAGACGGAAGCAGCCTCTGCTGCAGTCATCTGGCCCGAAACCACTGATTCAACTGCTGTTTGAATCTCGATGGACACACTTGGATAGGCATCAACACCAGGGCGGAACTTTGTGAACTCCGTAAAGGAACTCATCACAGCCCGATACGGATTGAATGACATGTATGATGGCTCACTAACCACGTCCTTACGAACAGTCATATCTCCGGTCATATTCACCAAAGCAAGGGATCCTTCTTTATCCACTGCGGTCTGGATGAATGCAAATGCGATGTCCTGTTTCTTGGATAGCGGAGAGATACCCAAGGTCCAACCACCACTCATGGAAGAAAAACCGTCGCCTTTTTCGTTGGGCATGGGTGTAACGGCAATGACATCAGTAGCAGTGTCGCCAAGAGCATTGATCCAGTCAGCACCCTTCCAATTACCATCAAGCACGATTCCTACTTCACCAGTAAGGGGGAATTTCTCGTTCAAAACACGATAGCTGTTGGCATCGAGCATGACAGCAAGATCAGAATTGGAATAGATTCCCATATCCTGAATCCTCTCCAAGAAACCCAAAGCTGAAATCATACCAGGAGATGAGACAACCCATTTCCCATTTTCGTACAACCAGTCATCGGTCCCACCAAGTAGCATCTCAAACGTCTGCATGGTTGTTGCTTCTCCCTGAGCCTTGGATGCATTCATCCATAGAGGGTATTCAACGCCGGCTTTGTGCAACTCAGCAACTGCTGCAATGACATCATCCCATGATTTTGGATTCCATGGAGTTCGAATACCAGCTTGTTTGAAAACCTCAATGTTGTAATACAAACCTCGGGTATCTGTAGAATAAGGAAGAGCATATACGTTTCCACCAATAGTCATTCCATCACGGATACTACTCGAAAACTGTGTTTCCCAGTCGGCCCAACTATCTACCGGAATTGGAGCAAGGTTGTCCCCGGCTACCAATGAAGGAACCAGAAAGCTGTCAACCACCATGACATCAACTGAGCTATCGGTCTGAAGCATGAGAGCTGTCTTGGTATTGTAATCAGCCTCAGTGCTGGGCATCTTGCTCAAGGTGACGGTGATGTCCGGGTTTGCAGCTTCAAAACGAGCTTTTGCGTCGGTCAACCAATGGTCATACCCTTCGACTTCCTTATACACAACATTCACATTCTGCTTCTTTGATGATGATGCGGCCTCTTTGTCTCCACTAGCAAACATCAATGATGGGATTATCAGAAACAAACACATCATGAACACAAGTCCCTTTTTCATTTTAACCTCCAAAATAATACCGTTATTGACATATAAGATATATCATATAACCAGTATTGTATGGTGCTAAAAGGTATATGTCAATAAAAATGTTTGTTTAAGTTATATCATATAGCGCAATTTTTCCCTATATCCCCTCAATTGATGTTTAATGATATATCTTTATATAAAGGATAGGCATCACTCATGCAACGGACAACAGGAATCACGCTCTACCAGTGTAACTGGAATTGTAACACTTTCTCCCTCACTATGCGGATCGAGAATTTTGTTCATAATAATTTGCGCTGCCTTACTCCCAATATGATAAAAGTCCTGGGAGATTGTTGTAATAGGTATCTGCTGATGGGCAGAAATTGCCATGTCATCAAATCCGATAATGGATATCTGATTGGGTATGGCAATTCCCATGACAATTGCAACCCGTATAAGATACGATGCAATAAAGTCGTTGATGGCAAAAATAGCGGTAACCCCTTCTGCAACCAACTCTTTCAACACATTGCGATATATTTCTTCCTGATAAATCCTACGGAACTCTTGACCAGCTATTTCTAGTTTGACCAAATTTGTGTTGTACGCCAAACCTGCTTTCTTTAGAGCTTGGCAGTATCCAAGATAACGCTCTCGAACAGAAGATGCCTTTTCTATAGCAATATCTGAAACAAACCCGATATTCTTGTGTCCCAATCCAATAAGATATTCGGTTGCCAATATACCACCACTGCGATTATCGCTACTCACGTAATCAACAGGAATCCCAGAAAAATACTTATCAATGGTCACCAATGGATATTCGTTAAAGATCAATCGGTTCATCAACTCATAACTCTTCACTTCTGAAAACGGATAATAGATTATGCCACTTGTCCCATCCTCAAAGAGCGAACAAATCAAGTCTTCTACGGACGTCACGTCCTCAAGTCCTGTATATACGTGGGTTGATATACCATGCCTTTTCAACAAATCAGAAGCCCCATCTACGGCGGGCGAAAATGTTCCGATTGCAACATTATATGGGAAAATAAGAGCTACTGCATTTTTATGCTCATGCTGAACTGGTTTCGATGGCGGCACGATTTCCTCTTTCTGCCTCTGAACAAATGTGCCTTTACCTTTGATTCGGATAACCTTGCCTTCACGGGACAACTCTTCAAGAGCACGCTTTGAAGTAATTCTGCTCACTCCATACACACGAGAGAGCTCACTTTCAGTAGGTACCTGTTGTCCTGCTGTGTAGGTTCCATCCTGGATTCTTGCTCTCAGGTCTTCCAGTATCTTCCGGTATAATGGCACCACCTCTCTACTCCCTTAAAAACATAGTTGATATAGGTGAGTATATCATATCCACCGGCAAATACATATAAGACAAACCGAATTCAAAAAACACACACAGGGGCTGTTCGCTTCCATTACGCTCGGTGATACACAGAACCCTCCGTTCCTCAGCTTGGGAACCAATATGTACAGTATACCAATTCGGGTATCGGACTTGCGGAAGCGGTAGCTACTGTAATATGAAATTCTAGCCTCTTTATGGACGCCCTTGGGTGCGTTGCATTTCTGCTCAACATCGAGCTCCATGAGCCGTTCTGCCCTCCACTCGAATATGAGCAGCATTGGATTTTGTACGGACTGAAACTCCAATAGTTTCATTTCAAAAAAATGTGCTATCCTTGGTTGTGGTCATTGAGTCACTCATTGTTTTGATGTGGTATCTAACAGTAGAGAGTATCCAATGACCTTTTTCAAATCCTCAAGCTAATTGTAAACCTAATTGACTACCCGAAACCCTATTTTGCAATTGGTTCTATAATTTGTAATTAGGTAATTCTATGGTCTGGCAAGCACTGAACCTTAGAGTACCAAATTCCGTTGCAATCCTATATGCCACTGATGATTTCCACTGTGATTGTAGCTTGGTAAGTCCCTTCAACAGCCCTTTCGTAATCTTGTTGGGTTACCATTAGCTGGATTGTAGCTGAGTTTGAGGCACCCATCGGAGCTTGCCATGGACTGAATGGGGAGTTGTACGGGATCTCACTTCCTTCGCTATAGAGAGAGAATGGTAAGAATATGGATGGGTTATCAGACAAAAGAAATCTGAAAGACAGATACCCAGACTGGTAGAACCGAATCATGACCCTGCTTTCACCCATATACGTTGAATTAAAATTTTCAACAGAAAGGACTACGGTATTTATTGGAAATGGAGAAATTATTGCATCCTGGAGATTGGAAATGTCAACAACATCATTGGTAAACGAAATTGAGTATAATGGTTGCTCTGCAATATTGTAGAAAAATGACCAAAATCCGATCCCAGAATTTCCAATTGAAAGTGAATTTATACCTGCTGGGCCTGAAGCTCCCCCACCTAAGAATGGATTGGGAAGAGTTGTTACGCCTTGATTCGACGATACGGCTACAAGATTGTTTGATGCTGATCTGATGGTAAACTTCGGTATAACGCCTACCCCGACGAATTGCTTGGGACTAAAAATGAAATTTCTTAAAAAACTGCTGTATTGGGAGCTATTAACCAATAGATAGAATGAAATTGGCTGACTTGTATCAAGATTATTGAAGGATAGGGAATTGTCACTTGTGAGATTGCTTCCCTCCAAGCCTCCTCCTGTATTGTAATACTGTACATATAGAGAACCTGAAATGGTGGATGTTTGTAATTGGCCATTCTGTGTATAATAAAATTGGATTCCTGATGAAGAAAAACTGGATCCAGATATCGAGAGAGATTGGATTGGTTCAGAGGGATCAAGTACCAATGTCCCCACTAATGCTCCTATCATATTTTGTGATCCAGAAACAGTGAAATCCGCAGCAGTTTCTGCAATATATTCATGGGTCGCGAAGAGAGGATTGTCTAGGAGAACCATAAACAACATCAAAACGAATATTCCTAGCTTCTTCCCCTGTAATAAAGAAACTTCCCTCTTTGTGGGGTTGTATGCTTGTTTTATACAATACATTCAAATATCTCACTTATATCATAATTACCTAAGTTTGTATAAAATAGCACAATTTTCTACCCATGAACACCTATAATACAGAAGGAAGAGTTCGAATGGCCCCTAATATGAATTTTCCAATCATACCTCACATGAATATTTCCTACTTGTATAAGAGGTGTGATTTACTAGGGGGTAATAACTGGGAAGAGGATCCCCGAAGGAGAAAATGAAGAGGAAGCCCCCTGTTTGTCTGACACTCACAAAGACTTCCTCTTTGCCATAAGACAGGGAAACAACTTCACCGAAGCAGCTCAAGTTCAAGGGAATTGCAATGAAATCTCCGCCTGCTACACCAGTGAGCATTTATTTGATATTATAATCCCCCAGGAACCTACAAGAGATGAATGACATCTACAGGGCATTTAACAGAGAACCCCCGTTTCACGATGAACAGACGGGGGTTTACTTGGTTCTTTTGATGGAGTTATCTGCTATGTCTTCCCTTGAGTACCTCAACAACCTCACCCAAATGTACGTCCTTTTGGGTAAGCAGTACCAGGAAATGATATAGCAGGTCGGCGGCCTCTCCAAGGAACAGGTCTTTGTTATCATCCTTGCTCTCAATGATGAGCTCAACAGCCTCTTCCCCTACTTTCTGGGCAATCTTATTGATGCCTCTACTGAAGAGATGGTTGGTGTATGAACCCTCTTGGGGAAAATCACGACGGTCATGGATGATTTGTTCAAGGTAGAATAAAAAATCAGAAGTAGGAATCTCTTCAGGATTGTTTTCCTCAGAAAAACAGGTATCGCTTCCGGTGTGGCATACAGGTCCGGTGGGTATTGCCTTGATTAGGAGCGTGTCATGGTCACAATCTTCAATGATTTCCCTGACCTCAAGGTAATTTCCGCTCGTCTCCCCTTTCGTCCAAAGCGTGTTACGGCTTCTGGACCAGAAGGTGACAAGCCCACGGTCTCGGGTAATCTTGAGCGACTCATCGTTCATATATCCGAGCATCAATACCTTGTTTGTCACAGCGTCCTGGATGATTGCGGGAACTAATCCCCCCTGTTTTTCGAAATCAAGAGCCATATAATCCATCTCCTTACTACTACCTACGCATAGTTATATCATGTTGTTCAAGAAAAATCTTCAACTCTGGGATATCTATCTCATGAAAATGAAAGATGGAAGCTGCCAAGGCAGCATCAGCTTTTCCCTTAGTGAATACTTCGTAGAAATGTTCCATCTTGCCCGCCCCCCCACTCGCAATTACGGGAATGCCGACGGCTTCAGACACCCGGCGTGTCAGATCAACAGCAAAACCACCCTTCACCCCGTCATGCTCCATACTGGTAAGAAGGATCTCTCCTGCCCCGCGGCTGTATGCCTCCTTCGCCCAGGAGATGACATCCAACCCTGTTCCTGTACGTCCCCCATGGACATAGACCTCCCAGCCTTCCTCAGCTCCATTGTCAAAAGCTGGATTCCTTCTTGCATCGATGGCACAGACCACACATTGGCTGCCAAAGTGCAAAGCGAGCTCATCGATGACATGGGGCCTTGCCACTGCCTGACTATTGATGGAAATCTTGTCAGCTCCACTGTCAAGCAAAGCCGCCACATCGGCCTCATTTCTGATGCCACCACCAACTGTGAAGGGAATACTGATATGGTCTGCTATGCTTCTTACCAAGGAACGGAATGTTGAACGGTTCTCAACCGTTGCAGTAATGTCAAGGAATGTCAGCTCATCAGCACCATAGCGGCTATAGGCTTGGGCGAGTTCAACCGCGTCCCCTGCATCACGCAAGTTTACAAAGTTGACCCCTTTTACCGTCCGTCCATCACGGACATCAAGACAAGGAATGATTCGTTTTGCCAACATACTTAGTTCTCCCCGAAGGCTGCAAGCTCTTCGATTGTAATCATACCCTCATAGATAGCCTTACCAATGATAGCCCCCGCGAGCCCTGCATCCCGTAAGTCCCGCAGATCCTGCATAGTGGTAATACCTCCTGAGGCAATCAAGTGAAGGTCACTTCGATCTTTCAGGAGTGTACGATACAGGTCGATCGAAGGGCCACTGAGCATTCCATCCTTGGCAATGTCAGTACAGATTACTTGATTAAGTCCCTGGCTACGATAGAGGTCAATGAAGGCTGCAACCTCTTGGTCACTCCCTTCAGTCCAACCTGCACTCTGGACCATCCCGTTCTTCGCATCAGCGCCAAGGATCAATCGATCACAGCCGAACTTTTCAATCCAGGAGATCAACAGCAAAGGATTCTTTACTGCAACCGAACCACAGGTAACCTTGCTCGCTCCGCTGGAAAACGCTGCCTCAAGATCCGCACTTCGCTTGATTCCCCCACCGAAATCGATGACCAGATTGGTATTGTTCGCTATACGCTCAAGGACATTCAGGTTGACGATACCTCTCCCTCTTGCACCATCAAGATCTACAACATGCAAGTAGCGAAGGTTGGCATCCTCAAACTGCTTCGCAAGTTCAAGAGGATCTCCAGCGTAGATTTTCTTCGATTCGTACACCCCTTGGGTGAGGCGAACCGCCTTTCCTTCAATAATATCGATTGCTGGGATGATATGCATCATAGCTCCTCTAGGAATGTTTTCAGCAATTGCTCTCCCACATCCCCACTCTTCTCAGGATGGAACTGACAGCCGTAGTAATTGTCCTTGTGCAGTACGGAGGAGAAAACCTGCCCACCATACTCTGTGCTTGCAATTGTCGCCTCACAGAGGGGGACATAATAGCTATGCACGAAATAGCACCAGGCTTCTCCCTTCAAGCCAGAGAACAGTCGGTCATCCTGGTACTGCAGGGTGTTCCATCCCATATGCGGAATCTTAAATTCGGGAGGGAGTGAAAACTTACGCGTTGGAATAGGGAAGATGCCTAGTGTCTGGGTATCATGTTCCTCACTGGATGCACACATCAGTTGCATTCCCAGACATATTCCAAGAAACGGCTGTTTGAGGGTTGTAAGCACAATATCCAGCCCTTTCTCCCTCAGATATGCCATTGCAGTGGATGCTTCCCCCACCCCAGGGAATAGTACCTTGTCAGCATTTGCCAACTGTCCGGGGTCATCGGTAACCTCTGCCTCATAGCCAAGGCGGTGGAGAGCACAGAGTACTGACCGTGTATTTCCCGCATTATACTTTACGATGGCAATGTTCATAGCATCCCCTTTGTTGTAGGAAGTTCCATAGAGTACGGATTACGATGCACGGCTTGTTTGATCGCCCGTGCAAAAGCCTTGAATAACGCTTCACACTGGTGGTGGGCGTTGCCCTCACTCACCTTGAGCGAGAGAGTGCATCCAGCACTATCGCTGAAGGATTTGAAGAAGTGTTCAACCATCTCAGTAGGGAAGGTACCGATGTACTCCCGCTTGAAAGAGACATCCCACTGTAGATAGGGCCGTCCAGAAAAATCCAAAGCTACCTGGGCAAGCACATCATCCATAGGAAGGAGCTCAAACCCGTAGCGACTTATACCTCGTTTATCACCCAAGGCTTCGCGAAAGGCTTGCCCTAGAGCAATACCTACATCCTCTACGCTGTGGTGTTCATCCACCACCAAATCTCCCTGTGCATGGAGGTCCAGGTCACAACCACTGTGGCGAAGTACCTGCTCCAGCATGTGGTCAAAAAAAGGAATATGGGTGTGGATAGACCCAAGGGACCCTCCATCAAGATTCAGCTTGAGTGAGATTTCCGTCTCTTTGGTCTTTCTTTCCAACCGTGCAATACGTGGAGAGAGGTGGCTTTCATCCAGCAGGAAGGATGCAATTGAGGCCCAGTTGTCGCTGACCAGGATACAGACCTCCTTGAGGTCCTCACCCAGCTCATCTGCTCTCGACTCATCGGCAAACCAGATTGCCTTGCACCCAATGTTCTTTGCAAGCTGCACATCAGTAAGACGATCCCCGATTACCACCGAGTGTGCCAGGTCGTAGCTACCGTCCATGTACTCGCTAAGCATACCGATCTTCGGTTTTCTTCCCGGACAGTTGTCCTCGGGAAGCGAATAGTCGATATGCTCCGCATCGAAGGTAATGCCTTCTCCACTCAGCGTCTCCATGATTCGCTGGTGGGGAATTTCAAAAGCTTCCTTGGGAAATGATGGCGTTCCTACCCCATCCTGATTACTCACCATGGCAAAGTACCAGCTCCCATCCTTTCGTAGCCGGGAAAGGGCTCCAAAGACCCCTGGAATGTAGTGAATCTTCTCAAGGCTATCTACCTGCATTTCCTCTACAATGACTCCATCACGATCCAAAAACAGCACTCGCTTATGCATCTTAGCGCTCCTTGTATGCAGATAATGCTGATAACAGCCTGTCATTCTCTTCTCTGCTGCCCACGGTGATCCTCAGGCAGTTCTCACAGTGCAACTCTTTGCTGCGATTCCGTACTATGATTCCCAGCCCTGCAAGATAGTGGTAGATTGCCAGAGCATCGGTAACCCGTACCAAAAAGAAGTTCGCATCACTGGGAAAGACAGTCTGTACACATGCCAGTGTTTTCAACTCCTCTCCCAAACGTTCCCGCTCTTCCTTGATAAGACGAAGTCCCCTCTCCACTTCACTAGCGTGGCTCAATGCCTTGAGCGCCAACTCTTGGCTTGGAGTCCCAATATTATAAGGGTACTTCATGCTTCTAAAAACCGACACAATCTCTTCATGAGCTACAGCAATACCAACTCTGGCACTAGCAAGTCCCCAGCACTTGGAAAGGGTCCTCAGTACCACCACGTTGGGGTAGGAGTCCAACAACTTGACCGCACTCTCCTTCTCGCTGAAATCATAGTACGCTTCATCAACCACGATAATGCCATCAAAGAGCTCACATATTTGCTTCACCTCGTCAAGGGGAAAAGCATTCCCACTAGGATTGTTTGGGCTGCAGATGAAGAGCAACTTGAGCCTTCCTTCCCTGCTTCTGTTCTCCTTCTCATGGTGCAAGAATTCTGAAAGTGCAGGAAAATCAATCTGGAACGAAGGAGTCAAGGAAACAGTAGAGACCCGTACATCATTGATGTCTGCAAATACTTTGTAAGCTCCATAGGTGGGAGGCATAAGCAAGACAGAATCCTTTCCTGGTTCACAGAAACAGCGGAACAGGTTGTCGATCAACTCATCACTACCGTTACCCAGTACGGTCTTGGGAAAGGGAAGGCCAAGCACCGCTTCGACCTGTTTGCGAACTGCCACCGAAAGCGGATCAGGGTAGCGGTTTGCATTGGTCTTCTCGACAAAATCCTGCCAGTTCTCATTTGCATCGAGATAGACCTGGGCTTCCCCGGTGAAATCATTGCGCGCACAACTGTACGGGGTTAAGTTGGCAATATTCTTTCTCAGCAACTCTCTCATCTCTCTCCTCCCAAACGGACTGCTACAGCATTGCGGTGGGCATCCAACTGTTCCTGTTCTGCCATACAAAGCAGGGTTGGTGCAAGAGAGGAAAGCCCCTCCTTGCTGAGTTTCTGTACTGTTATTTTCTTGATGAACGAATCAGTACTCACCCCGCTGTACGAGCGCGCCCATCCATTGGTAGGAAGGGTATGGTTGGTGCCACTGGCATAATCCCCTGCACTCTCACAGGAGTAGGGTCCCAAGAAGACCGACCCTGCATTGACCACCTTCTCCAGCAACGCATCATCCTCTGCTGCTCCCAAATCAATGATCAGGTGCTCAGGGGCATATGCATTGACAATGTGTGCAGTGGAAACGAGATCAGGTACCAAAAATGCCCTGGAACTGGCAAGGCTCAACGTGAGAAACTCTGTTCTCCCTAGGCTGGTGAGTTGCTTCGCTATCGCCGCTTCCACATGATCAATAAAATCATTCCCTTCTGTTTTTTCTCCCTGCACAACAAGCATCGCCTGACTGTCTTTTCCGTGCTCCGCCTGACTGAGCAAGTCACTTGCCACAAAGGCTGGATTGGAAGAAGGAGAAGCAACCACCATCACTTCACTGGGACCTGCTGGCATATCGATGGCACACGTAGTACTACTTACCTGCACCTTGGCCTCAGTCACATACCGGTTCCCTGGGCCGAATATCTTGTCCACGGCTTTGATGGACTGTGTCCCATATGCCATGGCAGCAATTGCCTGGGCTCCCCCCACCGCATAAATTTCCTGCACGTTACACAGATCTGCCGCATAGAGAATGGCAGGGTGAATCCTTCCCTGTTTTCCTGGAGGGGTACAGAGGACCACCTCTGGACACCCCGCAACCAAGGCTGGGATTGCCAACATCAAGACAGTGGAGAACAGCGGGGCTGTACCGCCAGGGATATAGAGTCCAACCCGACTCAGGGGGACTACCTTCCTGGACAGAGAAATACCTGGAGCAACCGCTACCTGCTCGCCAGTAGGCATTTGTGCTGCATGGAACCTATAAATATGTGCATAGGCCTGGTTGAGCGCTTGCTTCAGTGAATCATCCACGTGTGTCCCTGCTGCTTTCTTTTCCTCAAGGGATACAGCGAGAGATGAAAGATTCACTCCATCGAACTCAGAGGCATAGCGATAGAGGGCATCATCTCCTTCCCCTTTCACCGCATCAAGGATAGCGGAAACCTGCTTACTCACCGACTGCGTTGTACCCAGATTCCGAGCAAGCAATGTAGATAACTGCTCATCCGGTGGATTATCATACCGCTCTAGAAAGGCCATGCTTCCTCCTACTCCGTCATTTTCTCTATCGGGGTTACGAGTATCCCCTGTGCACCAAGGGCCTTGAGCTGTTCAAAGTCCTCCCAAAAGGTATCCTCTGCCACAACGGTTTGTACAGAGACCCACCCCTTTTCCATCAGTGGAGTGACAGTAGGACTCTTCATACCACCAATGATGTGAGCCACCTGCTCCAGACGCTCCTGGGGAAGGTTAAACATGATGTACTTATAGGAAGAGGCCTTCATGACCGCATCAAGACGAAGCATCAGACGATCGAGAATGCGTTGTTTTGCAACACTAGCCATATGCTTGCGCCCGATCATGACAGCAGTGGATGTATAGATGCTTTCCACTTCCCTCAGCCCGTTCATCGCCAAGGTTGCTCCGGTAGAAACCAGATCACAAATGGCATCAGCAATCCCAACGGCAGGAGTTATTTCCACAGACCCGGAGACCTGGACAAAGCTTGCCGAAACCCCTCTCGCTTTCAGGATTCCACCCAGGATGTTTGGGTAGCTGGTTGCAATTCGCTTTCCTTCCAGAGAAGAGAGCCCCTGGTAGACGAAATCATTGGGGACTGCAATGCTAAGCCGGCACTTGGCAAAGCCTAGGTCCCGCAGCACTTCCAAGTCGATGGCCTGTTCATCATACTCATTTCTTCCAACAATCCCAACATCGGCGATTCCATCGCGAACATATGAGGGGATATCGTCATCTCTCACATAGAGAAACTCCAAGGGAAAGTTGGAAGCTTCCTCCTTCAGGACACGTGCATCACTGCCGAACTTGATTCCACAGTTCTTGATGATCTGCAGAGATTTCTCGCTCAGCCTTCCGCTCTTTTGGATTGCAATTCGTACTACTTCAGCCATGATTTTCTCCTTCCTGGGGATAAAAAAAGCCCCCGCGACATGCGGAGGTCTGTATAGAGAGGTCCAGAGCCCACCTGCCTACGGTCGGTTACACAAGAGATGATGGTGATGGACACAGCTCTGATTCGTTTTCATGAAAAAACCTTACCGTTCTCTCGTGGTATCTGTCAATACCAAACCACGTAAACTGCATGAATATTCAAAATCTATGCATACTGATTACGTTTGACCTGTGCCATCTCTCCATGGTACCATCCATATATCCCTTGATGCAGGAAGGATTCAATGAAACTACTGGTTTTCGTCTTGAACAACGAAGCGTTTCTGGAAGAGGTCATGGAAGCCTATGTAGAGGCGGGCATCACCGGTTCCACCATCCTCGACAGTGAGGGGATGGGACGATTCCTAACCTATGAGGTCCCCCTTTTTGAAGGATTCAAGGACTTCATGAAAGGCAACAAACCCTACAACAAGACAATTTTTTCAGTTGTACACAACGAAGAAGTGGTTCAGCAAGCAAAGAAACTGGTAGAGAAAATTGTAGGAAGTCTGGATAACCCCGGAACCGGAATCATGTTCACGCTGCCAGTGGATTGGGCAGCTGGTCTGGTAGGGGAAGCGGAAGAGGTGTAATCATGGAAGGAATAAGCAAACTGTTGGACGAGTCGTGTATCTTACTCGATATAAATGAACACTCAATCGAGACCGTCATCAGGACATTGACCGAACAGCTGAGTAGTACTCATCCGGACATTGCACCCCAACACCTGATGCAGAACGTCATCGATGGGGGGTTCCATACCACCTGTATGGGGGAAGCGTGCGCCATTACCCATGCACGCTGTCCTTCAATGCGAAGAACCCTGATGGCGGCAATGCGCCTTGACCCACCCTTGGACCTGAATGCGATTGATGGGAAAAAAGTACGCTTGGTCTTTCTCTTGGTTGGGCCACAGAGCAGTGCGAGTTTTCACCTGAAGATTCTCAGCAGGCTTGCCCGTCTCCTGCACAATGAAGCTCTACGTAGTGACTTGTTGCATGCAGAAACCAGCAAGGCTTTCTTGGAAAGGATTATTCGCCAGGAGGATTAAATGAACAGTAGACGAGTCTGGGCGATCTTGCGCTTTGTGTTGACCACCCTATTTTTGTACTTCGTCTGGGTCCTGTTCACCTCTGACTTAGGCCTTTTCAGCCTGCTCTTTGGGCTTGCAGCTTCATTGCTGACAGCCTCCCTAACCTACCACATCTTCCTTCCTGAACACGAGGCAAACCTCCGCTTCTTCATACCACACCTCTGGGCTTTGCTTAGATTCCTGTTTCTCATGGTCCTTTCATTGTATCAATCGAGCTTTCATGTGGTGAAAGCCATCATTACGGGAAATACCAATCCAAGGATTGTACACTTCAGGACCCATCTTCGTAGTGATCTTGCAAGGACGGTACTGGCAAATGCCATTACCTTCACCCCAGGAACCATGACCCTCGACCTCAATGATGACCACTTGACCGTCCACTGGCTACTCTGCACCACTACCCACGCAAAAGCGGCCGGAGAGGCAGTCAAGACAAAACTTGAACATGCACTGGGGAGGACCTGGCTATGACTGACTTCATCCTCCAAGCAATGCTTGTGGTGCTCATGTTCTTTGCTATCGGCACGTTGCTAAGGCTACTGCTCGGCCCTACAGCAAGCGACCGATTGGTTGCCTTGAATGTACTGAGCGCGGTCTCCCTGGCCCTGTTGGTGCTCTGGGGCATCAAGGTGGGACGTGCGCTGTATCTGGATGTAGCCTTGGTCTATGACATCTTTGGCTTCCTTGGATTCCTTGCGATCACCCGGTTCCTCAAAGACCGGAAGGAGAACTGATGATTATACGAGAAATCCTGGCACTCATAGCGTTTCTGGTTGGAACCTTCTTTGGCCTGTTCGGGATGATTGGGCTCTTCCGTTTCCGAGATCCCTACTCTCGCCTCCATGCTGGTTCCCTGTGCGGTACCACGGCGGTTTTCTCCTATCTGATAGCACTGCTCTTGCTCGCCCCTTCCGTTGCTATAGGAGCAAGGGTCTTCATCATTTTGGTATTCTTTCTCATATCTGCTCCCACAGGGTCCTCAATTGTAGCTAAGTTCATCTGGGAGAGTGAGGATGCCACCCGACAACGATCAGCGATGAAGAGGGAGGACAAGAGCCTATGACCATCCTACTTCTCTTTATGATTCTTGCTCTTGGCTGCTTCGCATTGCTCTCCAGGGATTTGTTGCATTCAGTGATTGCCCTCTCTGCACTCAGCATGCTCAGCGCCCTGATGTTCACGATACTTAGAGCTCCAGACGTTGCCATTACCGAGGCAGCTGTAGGGGCCGGTGTTTCCACCATCATCTTTGTATGGGCTATTCGCCATACACGAAGAAGGAGTAAAGATTAGTGAAACGAACACTGTTCATCATAAAAATCACATTCACCCTCCTTGTCTTGGCCCTAGCAATCTTCCCGGTCATTCTCTCCTCCCACCCCTGGCCGGAGGCATCGAGGGACTATCTCTATGAACATGCACTCACTGATACGGGAGCCGTGAACACTGTCAGCTCTATCTACTTGGGGTATCGGGCAATGGATACCTTGGGGGAAACCTTGGTTTTGCTGGTTTCCATTACCGGTACGATGGGGATCCTGATCAACCTTGGAAGGGAAAGCGAGGAAGAGGAAGCGGTGAGTTTCTCCCTCGCTCCCGAAAAACGACCCACCAATGCACAGAGGACCCACCTTCTTGAGGTGGTTTCCTCAAAGCTTGGCCCGGTCGTCTTGCTCTTTGGCTTCTATGTCATGTTGTATGGGCATATCTCACCAGGAGGAGGGTTCCAAGGAGGAGTCATTGTTGCCTCAGCCATCGTTTTCCTTGCACTCGGAACCGAGACGCAGACCAAGTTGACGAACACAAATGTACTCGGAAGAATAGAGGCTCTATCCTTCCTTGTTCTCATAGTGGCAGCTACCAGTGGAGTTTTCTTCGAAAGCGGGTTCTTCGGTAACCCGATCAAGAGTGGTTCTTCCCTCTCTGCAAACTTCATCATCCTCTTGAACATCATCATCGGACTGAAGGTGGGGACAAGCATAGCGGTCATGTGTATCGCCATGATGGGAGGACGCCGTGGTCATTGAACGCATTCTGATCTTCCTGCTTGCCCTGATAGGATTCACTGCCATTGTTGGGGCAAAGAATATCATCAAAAAGGTGTTCGGACTCAATATCCTGAATGCTGCAGTGGTACTGCTCTACATACTGGAAGGTAGCAGGATCGGGGACCAAGCCCCTATCCTGGGGAAGGGGGTAACAAACATGGTAGACCCAGTTCCCCAAGCCTTGATGCTGACCGCTATTGTCATTGGTGTGTGTGTTACTGCTCTTGCCTTGGCTCTGGCGGTTCGACTATACAAGGCAACCGGTTCCTTGGAGATAGACACGATCAATGAGAGGTTGCGTAGTGAGCATTGAGAGCCTCTTCCTCAGCCCAGTCTACCTTCCCATGCTTGGTGCTGCACTCATTCTGGTTACCAAGCACTTCTTTACAGACAGACAAAGACGAGCTGTGGAATACCTCTCTGCCCTTATTGCATTCATTATCCCACTCATTGCCTTCATATTCCTGATCAAGCCGGTTCTAGCTCATCATCAGGTGCATATGATTCTCGGAACCTGGGAGACTACACTGGGTATCCACTACCATTTTGACGGGCTCTCCTTCCTTCTTATCACCATCAATCTCCTGATCAGTATCCCGGTTTGGCTCTACAGCAGAAAAACAGGCCCCCATCAGGAAACATTCACGATAATATTCCTCATCCAGAGTGCATCCATCGCTGCCACCAGCCTTACTGCTGACCTATTCAACCTGTTCGTCTGCCTTGAGGTAATGGGGGTAACCAGCTATGTATTGGTTGCCAGTAGTGAGAAGAACAAGGCAATCCTCTCCTCCTTTACCTACCTGATCTTCAGCGCAACGGCAATGGTATTCTTCCTGATAGGAACATTCGGCCTCTATAGAATCTCAGGCTCCCTTGCCTATGACACCATCGCCCAGGCAAAAAACATGCTTTCAGGATCCGACCTCCTGGTTGCTCGTCTCTCGCTTGTCCTGATTGTCGTATCGGTGCTCCTAAGAACAGCAGTCATCCCACTCTCCGGCTGGCTGGTTGGTGCACACTCGAATGCACCCCACGCAGTTTCAGCCTTGCTTTCTGGGGTGTTGATAAAAATACCCCTCTTTGCCCTGGTTCGTCTTTTATTGCTGGTTACCGGTACCGAGTTGCTTGGCTCCATCCTTGCATGGGCAGGAGGGATTTCCACCCTGCTGGGTATTCTCCTGGCACTCAGGGAGCACCACGCCAAGCGTTTGCTTGCCTATAGTTCTGTCAGCCAGATTGGGTATATCGTGACCGCCTATGGATTGGCCTTGGCATCAGGGATTGAGACCGAGGAGGGAGCACTGTTACTCGCTCTTTCTCTCCTCTATGCGTTCAGCCATGCCTTGGCAAAAGCCACACTCTTCATGACGGTGGGACGTGCCTGTGATGCAGTGGGCAGCAAAGATTTGCATGTGGCTCGAGGTGCTCTTTCAGCACTACGTGCACAAGGTGAAAGATTCCCCATTACAGGCATAGCATATCTGGTTGCATTTCTCTCGATCAGTGCACTTCCCCCCACCATTGGGTTCTGGGGCAAAAACACACTTGTATATCTTTCAAAAGGACATGGGTCAACCTACTTTTTGAGTATTACTTCAGTATTGACTATTGTTGTATATCTTAAGCTTTCTGGAATTTTTCTTCCAAAGAAGGCCCAAGAGGTTCAGAAAGTGGAACCTTCGTCTACTGCTCTTACCTCTCTATCGCTCATTTTCCTTACGATACTCCTGCTTGCCGGAGGGCTTTGGTATACTGATCTCCAGACGTTTGTGGTCCAGGTTCTCTCTCCACTTGGAGCTACAAATGCAACTCTGACCAGTTATTCAGCACTCCAGGATTTACTGAAAACAGGGTTCACCACCACTATCGCTTTGCTATTCTTTATCATCGGATCCAAAACCAGGGTGGAAAGGCGTTTTGAAGCAAGAAGGGAGTCAACAGCATCATTCCCCAATCTCTTCTTCGGTTTTGCACTCATGGTTGCTGTCATGGCTTGGTGGCTCCTCTTTCCTGGAGAAGCATTATGAACATAACCCACACTATACTCTTTTCCCCCGTATTTCTCCCACTTCTCTCAGCAGCAGGTATACTCTTTATCAAGAGCTTCTGCCCGACGGGTATCAGGAGAATTGCGGAGTATTTGGGAATACTCATAGGGATGATACTCCCCCTACTTCTGGTTCTCACGCTCTACCCCATCGTACAGAACCAAGGGTATATTGAGACAACCATAGGTGGATATGCAAAGAGTATTGGCATTGTCTACCGTTTTGATGGAATGAGCTTGCTGCTGATTTTACTGGCTGCAGCAATCTCCATCCCCTCCTGGATTTTCTCCCGTAAGGAAGGACCTGGACATAGCTATTTCACAGCACTGATGCTCATCCAGAACGCCTCCATTGCAGCAATTGGTATGACTGCTGACCTATTCAATCTCTTTGTCTGCCTTGAACTCATGGGTGTGACCGCCTATGTGCTCATCGCAACCGGCAAGAAAGCCAATGCAGCTTATGCGTCATTTTCTTATCTTATGCTCTCATCATCGGCAATGGTATTCTTTCTACTCGGAACCTTCGGGCTGTACAACCTTACCGGTTCGCTCAGGTATGAGGCGATTGCCATGGGACTGGAAACCCTCTCTGGGAGAAATCAATATGTTGCGCATTTCTCCCTGCTTCTCATCATTGTTCCGGTCCTTCTCCGAGTAGCAGTGATGCCGCTCTCCCTCTGGCTGGTAGATGCCCATTCGAAGGCACCCCATGCAGTTTCGGCGCTCCTTTCAGGAGTGCTCTTAAAGGTACCGCTTTTTGCACTTATTCGGATCTTTTCTCTCTCTCCATTTGCTTCAAGCCTGGCTCTCCCTATTAGTTATGCCGGGGCTGTAACGGCCTTGGTCGGTGTACTGCTTGCACTCTCCCAGAGTGATGCAAAGCAACTGCTTGCCTACCACTCCATCAGCCAGATTGGGTACATCGTCAGTGCCTGGGGGTTGGCTTTGCATGCAGGGATCACCACCATGACAGGTTCCCTGCTTCTCTCAGCATCCTTCTTCCATGCATTCAGCCATGCACAGTTCAAAGCATTGCTCTTTCTTACCATCGGAAAGACTACTGATGCGGCAGGAAACCGTAATGTCTATACGCTCAGGGGAGCAAACCAAGCGTTACGGAACGTGGGAGAGCGAGTTCCATTGACGATGCTCTGTTTTCTCGTCGGTGCACTTTCCATTTCCGCACTTCCACCCTTCAACGGGTTTTACAGCAAAACCTTGGTTACCTACACGCTCAAGGGTAGCTTGCATTATACCTTTCTCACGCTTGCATCTGTGGGAACGGTCGCTTCGTTCATCAAGCTTTCACGGATTTTTCTTCCATCCAAGCAACCAATGGTTCTTCCGGCGGTTCAAGAAAAAAAACGCTTTCCCGTCTCCTCGCACTTGGCGTTCATCCTGCTCGCCCTCTCCTGTCTCGCGGTTGGGCTGTTCAGTGAACAGATGATACTTTTCATTACTAGATTAATCAGTTCAGAAGAAGCACAAACCTATGGTAGTAGTTTCTTCTTCACCCAGGACAATCTCATCAAGACTACCCTCACCGTCCTCTCAGGCATAGTTCTTTTTGCGCTTGCCGTGAGTAGACCAGGAAAGTATGTCCTGCACTTATTGGAGAAAAGACGCGGGGGGTTCACTGACCTCTTTCTGGGATTTGCCACTGCGCTCGGAGCTCTTGCCTTGTTTGCATGGTAACTATACAAAAGAAAAGCGCCGCAACGCGTCTTTGGTTGCAGCACTCTTCTCTACTATTTCTCGTACTATTGTTTGTTAGTTCATCAACAGATCCAGGTCTACCTCACAGGCAATGGTGGGGGTTTGACTTCCCCAGTTCTCCAGAACTGCGGGATGGATTTCTCCAAAGACCCCGACATCTTGTTCACCAAGCATGATCCTGGCACAACGTCCTGGGATAAACCGACCATCACCTTCCAATGCTGAGAGTTGATACTCCTTGCCAAGGAAATAGAACAGGGTGTTCACAATTGAGGAAACCTCGTTGTAACCCATCACGCTGTCACTGGCGAGGAACCCCAGACTATTCCTGGTTGTGGTTCCACTGTTCTCTTTCTCATCAAGGAAGGCGATCTTGCCCACCTCGAAGATCTTGTGCGGGAAGGGAGCATGAGCGCTGACGCTCTCACTCTCCAACAGGGAAGGAATAACCGAGGGTCGTACCACCTCATAGTTCTCACTCATCGGATTGGAGATGAAGATGCATTTTTCAGCAGGGAACTGCATGTTGTCCACATATTCCCGCTTGGAACCAAGATAGTTGTACATCATCTCCTGGAATCCAAGACCCACCATCAAGTCCTTGACCTTTCGTCCCAGTTCCTCTGCCGGGCTGAGTCGTCCAACGGTAAAATCCTGAGGCATTTCAGGCTGGAAGTTTCCCAGTCCATAGCCGATCATGATATCCTCGACCAAGTCGACCGGATGCAGGAAGTCATTTCTCCACTCAGGGACGGTTGCCCAGATGGTATCCTCATCATAGATAGCATATATGCCCATCCGCTTCAGTGCTGCAACTGCATCATCTCCACTCATTGGCTCACCAAGGGTCTTGTGAACCTGACTGAGCGTGCAGGAAATGGGCTCCTGGAAGTAGTAGGGAACCGTTATTTCCCTCCCAAACTCTGTCTCCTCAGGGAAAGAGACCTTCACGGGAAGAATCTCATAGCCTAGGTCGGACATATCACAGGCAAGAATGGAGGCAGCAAGCAAGAGATCGTGGAGATCAGATCCACTAAGCTCAAGGAACAGATTCTCATCCCCTACCTCAACAGCTCCGATATGGGCGCTGTTGATGACAGGGGGGAAACTCAGTGTCTCTCCCTTGTCATCGTGGAGATAGGGAAATACTTTGCTGTCGCTTACAATCGGGCCATACTCTTTTCCCTTCGGGTGTTCACTGCAAATCTCCCTCAAGGTGAGTTCCCTATCCATGCCAAGCGGGATGAATTTGGTTGTATCAGGGTCCGCCCCGCGGTAGTGCACCGGGTAGGTGATTAAATTGGAACGGTAGATTCCAATTGCAATCGTCTTGCGTTTTCTTCCGAAGTTGGAACAGAGCTTTTCCTGGCTCTGGATCAACGCTTCCAGCTCATCCTCACTTACCTTGTGCCCTTTTGCAGCGAAGCCAATTGAGTACGGTCTCACTTCCTTTGCTGAGGCATCTATGATAAGTTCCCTTCCCTCGCTGTCGAAGGTTTCTTCAGCTGTAGAGAAGAAATCATAGAGTGGAGCTTCCTTACCCCAGTAGGCTTTGAGCTGACGTGCAATGCCAGCTGCAGACCAGAGGTCTGGACGGTTGGTGTCGTTCAACTCAATCTTCAGGAGATCATCCTCATGACCATCCAGTTCAGCCTTGGCGACTGGAAAAACTTCCTCCAGCTGCTCATCGTCTATGGTTTTTCCAAGCAAGTTGTAGAACAACCTGCCGGTAGTTTCAATCTTTGGCATTAGTTCCCCCTCCTCGTGCGGACCGACTCGATGTTCGGAGTAAAGAGCTCCCTGAGGTCATTCAGTCCAAGATGCATCAGGGCCATTCGGTCGATACCGAGCCCCCATGCAAGCACCGGCACATCAATACCGAGTGCCTTGGTAACTTCAGGGCGGAAAATGCCACTGCCTCCAAGTTCGAACCATCCCAACACAGGATGCTTGATATGCACTTCAATTGAAGGTTCAGTGAAGGGGAAGTAACCAGGAACGTATTTCACTTCCTCAGCTCCAGCAATTTCTTCGGCAAACATTTTCAGCAAGCCCAACAGCGTCTTCAGATTTACATCGTTTCCCAGAACGATGCCCTCGGTCTGGTAGAAATCAGCACCATGGGTGGCATCAACCTGGTCATAGCGGAAACAGCGGGCAACACCAAAATATTTACCCGGGATTTTCGCCTTGGGCAACTGGCGTGCACTGAGTACCGTACCTTGGCTGCGAAGCACTTGGCGACGGGTGAATTCATGGTCAAACTTGTAGCGCCAACCACGGCTACCGGTCTTCCAACCATCTTCATGGGTCTTGGCAACCTGGCTAAGCCAAGGTTCCTCAATCTCTTTGCAGTGCACCGGGTCTTTTATGTAGTAGACATCATGGATGTCACGGGCACTGTGAAACTGTGGCATGAACAGAGCATCACCATTCCAGAACTCATTCTCCACGAGAGAACCATCGAATTCCTCAAAGCCGAGACTGCAGAGCTTGTCTTTCACCCACTGGAGGTAGTTGCCGTAGGGATTGTGACGGCCGGGGATCAAGCGACTGGTAGGGGCATTCAAGCCGTAGGGTCTAAACGTACCTTCTTTCCAGCTTCCGCTGGCAAGCATCTCTGGGGTGAGAGAACCAAGTTCCTCTCCAGTGATGTTCGCTTTCAGGACTGCTTCTTTGGCCTGTGCACCTTCTTCGGTCAATTCGTAGACGATTTCTTCCCGCTCAATGACCTTGAAGGGTGAGGATGCGGCACCGCGTTTCTTTGCAATTCTGCCCATTGCCTTCTTTTCATCTGCATCCAAAGCAGACTCATCAAGGTCACCCTTCAAACCTTTTTGCAAAAGATTGGCAGTAAGGAGGAACTCACCACTGAGTTCGTCAGCGATGGATTGGGCTTTGTTCTCATCATTCATCCGAACACAATGAGCTTTGGAAAGCTGGCCAAAGGCTGAGCCCACTTCACTCTTGTCCAGTGACAAGGCTGAGGCGATCTCAGGAAGTGCATGAGGCCCCTCAGCCTTGATAAATGCAAAGATACGCTGGGCGGGAGTCCCTTTCTCTGCTTGCTCCCTTCCGAATTCTGTCAGTTCATACAAGACGCGGCTTTCGCGACTTTTCTCGACCAGATAACCCTTTGCGCTCAACCAGCTGAACGCCTGGTTGCACTGCCCCACTTTGTAGCCAAGTTCGTCCACAATGCGGCCGGCGGTAATGGGTTCACCCAGCGCCACATGCCTAAGTAGGCGGACTTCCAGCGGATGCAGGTTCTTTACATCAATTTCCATGCTGTTCTCACTCCTGTACATGAGCGCCGCAGAAGTCTGCGGCGCAAGTGGTTACTATTCTAGCGGTATCAGAAAAAAAAGGAAAGGCTATAGCGTAGAGAAAAGTGAGCGAACAGCAGCAACCACATCTTCCTTGGAAGGAATCGCTTCTTTTTCCAACTCAAGGGCAAAGGGGATTGGACTCTCCTTCCCACATAAGCGCATCGGAGATACCTTCAAAGAAGCAAAGCTCTCGGGATCACTCGTCACTTGGGAAACAACTTCTGCTCCATAGCCCCCGAACTCAGGGCTGTCATGCACCACCAACAGTCTTCCTGTTTTCCGTACTGATTGACGGATGGTATTCCCATCCATGGGTTTGAGCGTAGCCAGATCAACGACCTCTGTATCGATTTCATCCTGTAGGCTCAACACCGTTGCCGCATCCAAGCAAGTTTGCACTGCATGGCTGTAGGCTACAATGGTGACATCGCGGCCTCGTTTCTTGACTACCGCCTTTCCAAGCGGCATAAGATAGGAATCATCACCTACCGGACCAAGATTATTGTAGAGGTGCTTGTGTTCGAAATAGAGCACTGGATTGTTGCTCCTGATGGCACTTTTGAGCAAGGCTTTGGCATCCCCTGGACAGGAAGGAGCCACGATGATGAGACCTGGAATATTTGCGAACATAGCTTCCAGACACTGGGTATGCTGTGCACCGTGGCCCGTCCCACTTCCGATGGGAGCCCTCAAGACCATCGGACAGGAGAGCTGTCCTGCACTCATGAACCGAATTTTCGCAGCATGATTTATCATTGGATCGCTTGCAAGGGTGGAAAAGTCCCCATACATGATCTCCACAACGGGGCGAACTCCCAACGTAGCTGCTCCTACTGCCAGTCCAGTGAACGCTTCCTCACTGACTGGAGTCTCATGCATCTGCTGTGGATGTTTCTTGTAGAGATCTCCCGTCACTCGGAAGCATCCCCCATAGAGGCTGATATCCTCCCCGATAAGATGGACTGCCGTGTCACGGGACATCTCCTCATCAAGTGCTTCCCTGATAGCATCCCGATAGCTGATGCGGCTGGTGGTCTTACAACCCTTGTACAGCTCTTCATCTTCTTCTGCAAAGAGGTACTCCATTGCCTTGTCCATGCTGATCCTTTGATCACGTACCGAGAGCGCATCGATTAACGCGTCATCCACGCGCTTACGGCTATCGAGAATAATATGGGAGACTTCTTCCTCACTGAACAAGCCGCTTTTTACCAGAGAACGGGTAAACAGGAAGATAGGATCCCTTGCTGCCCACAATGCCTCTTCTTGGTGGTCACGATACACACGGGCATCACTTTTTGAGTGTCCGCAACAGCGGTATGTCTTGAGTTCCAAGAAGTATGGCTTAGAAGTGGACCGAATCGTTTCCACTGCAAGTTTACAGGCCTTGTAGACAGCCTCGATGTCATTGCCATCTACAGTTGCATGCGGTATGGAATAGCCCTCCGCACGCCGGGCAATGGAGGTGGTGGAAACCATTCTTGAGGCAGCTGCACTCATGCCATAGTTGTTGTTTTCACAAAAAAACAGCACAGGGAGAGACCAGACCGACGCTAGGTTCATACTTTCATGTAATGCACCCCGGCTCGATGCCCCGTCCCCAAAGATGGCAACACTGAGCGCTTGGCTCTTCTGCATCTTCAAGGCAAACCCTATGCCTACTGCCAGGTTGACCCCACTCCCGACAACCGCAGAGGACCCGGTATTCCAAGTCTCCACATCAGTCATGTGCATAGACCCTCCGAGCCCTTTGCAAATGCCATCGGAGGAACCGAACATTTCACTGAACATACGACGTTCGCTGGTCCCCCTGGCAAGAGTATGCCCATGGCAACGATGCGTGGGGACAATCCAGTCTCCTGGCTGTAAAGCTAGAGCTAACCCTGCCTGGCAGGCCTCCTGTCCAATGGACAGGTGGGTGGTACCATGCATCTCTTTTCGTTCGAATAATTCGTCAATCTGTTCCTCGAAATGGCGTGATCGCACCATAATAGAGAGCGCTTGTTGCGCCTGTTGTGTAGAAAGATCCATGAATGCTCCCCGGCAGGATATGCAGTCCTGCCTGTAAAAGCTGGCCTAAGCCTCGCCTTTTATAGTCTTCCCATCCTATTGGTTGGAGAGGATGTTGTCAACAAATCCAATATATACGGTATGCAAATCGCCACCTTGATAAAACTCCTTGATCTCATCGAGCAGGAATTGGTCACTCTGCATATCCATGGTAGCAGCCTTTGTACAAGAAAAGACCAACGAAGCTTCCTTAAAGGTTACACGTTCTCCACCTTTTACAGAAGGAATAAAGGTTGGTTGCAATCCGGTTATACTGACCTTATCATATTCACGGCCGCTGTGAGCACCGCACCAGAGCAATTTCTCCTTCATCTCTGGGGGGAAGAAAGAAACGGTAAAACCATCGCTCTCGTCAAGGAATTGATGGGTGTATCGGCTCTTTCGTACGTACAGGACTACAACATTCCGTCCCCACAGTACGCCCATCGTACCCCAGGATGCTGTCATAGTGTTGAAATGTTCAGGAGTTCCCGCTGTTACCAGGAATCCATCTGTTCCGATTGCTGTAAAGGGATTCATTTGCAAAACTTCTACAGGAACATCAACATACATGGTGACCTCCTAATCTGCACTTTTAGTGTAGCTGTACAGCAAGAGTGCCGTCAAGTAGCAAAAACTCTTGACAGTAAGGAGCTCATGGACACCCCTTTTCAAACATTGACACTCCACGCTTTTTCGTATATGCCTACTTACATGCAGTACATGTTTCAACAGTTCGACTGTTGCATTGAGGAGGCCCAATGAAAGATTCCCTCGCTATCCCTGCTTTGACAGAGGATCTCGCTCGTGTTCTCATCGATGCCGACACCATCAATAGAAGGGTCGATGAACTGGCCCGCCAAATCAGCAGTGACTATGCCGATGCTGAAAGTGATTTGATCCTTGTAGGAGTACTCAAGGGTTCTTTTATTTTTATCGCAGATTTAGCAAGAAAGCTCAATGTAAAACACGTAGTGGACTTCATAGCTCTCTCTTCTTACCATGGCGACCACAGTGGGAATGTCCGACTTCTGATGGATACCAGGGAGAATATGGAAGACAAGGATGTCCTGATCATCGAGGACATACTTGACAGTGGAAACACATTGGATTACCTCATCCGAAACTTCAAAACAAGAAATCCCAAGTCTGTAAAGACTGCAGTCCTTCTGGATAAACCTGACAGGCACATCCTCCCTGTCGAGATTGACTACATTGGTTTCACCATCCCTGATGTCTGGGTTGTTGGATACGGCTTGGATTACAATGAAAAACACAGGACCCTCCCCTACATCGCAGAGATGTACCCGCAAGCTTAACCAAGGAGAGAGAAATGGACGACAACAAGTTCTATGTCAGTTACAATTCGGTACATAAGCTGGTAAAGAAACTCAGCAAAGAGTTGCTTGAATCAGGGTATGATCCCGATGTAATCGTTGCAATCGGAAGCGGGGGCTACATTCCTGCAAGAATTATCAAGACCTTCATTAATCGTCCGATTTATGCTGTGGGAATTTCCTATTACGGCATCGACAACAAACACAGAGAACACCCAACAAAAATCCAATGGATTGACGAAGTGCAATCCCAGCTGGTTGGCAAAAAAGTACTTCTCATCGATGAGGTTGATGATACAAGAGCCACACTGGCATACTGTATTGGTGAGTTGCTGAAGTACAAGCCCGAGGAAATCGCAGTCCTAGTTCTCCATAACAAGATCAAGGAAAAGGATGTCGAGTTCCCCGCGGAAATCAAACGGTACTTCGTCGGTCTTAATCTGGATGATGTGTGGATCAAGTATCCCTGGGATGCTGATGACATCGAGAGCCATACGGAAAAAGAGAGACTGATGCTTGATCATTTGAAAAAAGAAGGCAAGGAGTTATACCAATGAGTAACGTTACTTCAATTGTAGGAGCCCAGTGGGGCGATGAAGGCAAAGGCCGCATTGTAGACTATTTGGCAGTGAACTCCGATTTGGTCATCCGCTTCCAAGGCGGAGACAACGCAGGGCATACTGTCATCAACGACAAGGGCAAGTTTGCCCTGCATATCATTCCTTCAGGTATCTTCAATCCCGAGACGATGAATATTGTTGGAGCAGGGACGGTGGTCAATTTCGAGACCATGAGCGAAGAACTGGAGACCCTTACATCCAAGGGCGTACCAGTGGACAATCTGTTCATCGACGTACGTGCCCATTTGATCATGCCTTACCACAGAGCACTCGATGGTGCACAGGAGCAATCCAAGAGTGCAAAGATGCAGATCGGTACAACCAAGCGTGGTATTGGGCCGTGTTACAGCGACAAAGCCGCCCGCAGTGGTATCAGAGCTGCAGATCTCCTCGATGCGGACCGTCTCAGGAATCGCATTGAAATGGCACTCCCCCAGAAGAATCGTGAACTTGCCTACTTCGGCTTGAAAGCGTACACCGTAGATGAAATCATGGAGCTCTGCATGAAGTGGAAGGAAACCTACGGAGCCAAGATCATCGACACCCTTCCTGTGGTACGACAGGCGTATAAAGAGGGTCGCAAGATTCTTCTTGAAGGTCAGCTGGGTGTCATGCGAGACCTTGACTGGGGTATCTATCCCTACACCACAAGCAGCAGTCCTACCTCGGGTGGGGCAGCAATTGGGAGCGGTCTCGGACCAAGCAGGATCGACGAGGTCATTGGGGTGACCAAGGTCTACTCAACCAGTGTTGGTGGTGGCCCATTCATGACTGAATTGTTTGATGAAAACGCAGAGAAACTGCGCTCGGTTGGTGGTGAATATGGTGCAACGACCGGTCGCCCTCGCCGTTGTGGGTGGTTTGATGCAGTTGCCACCGAATTTTCTTGCTGGATCAACGGCTTCACCTCCCTTGCCCTTACCAAACTTGACGTCCTTGATGGATTCGAGAAGATCAAGGTATGCACGGGGTACCGGGTAAACGGAGAGGTCATCAACTACCTGCCGGAGACAGCTCAGCAGGAAATTGCCGAGCCAATCTATGAAGAGTACGATGGCTGGATGAGTGACACCAGCGGTGCACGCACCTGGGACGACCTTCCACGGAATGCACAAAACTACTGCAAGCGTCTTGCAGAGTTGGTAGGTGCACCGATCAAGTTCATCTCGGTTGGACCTGAGCGCGACCAGATTATCATCATGTAGACAGCATTTCAGTTGTACCAAAGGCCCTTCATACCGAAGGGTCTTTTCTTGGTGTTTCAACAATGATACAAAATATCTTCAAAAGTTATTGACATATGCCGATAACCTTAGTATAGTACAGATAGTTACTGACATATGTCGATAACAATTATTATACTTAAGGAGGCATGATATGCCAAGAAGAAATGGAACAGGCCCTATGGGCTACGGACCAATGACTGGAAGAGGCATGGGATACTGCCGTGGCGGAGCTGGAGTTGGCTATGGCTACGGAATGGGTCGCGGGGCAGGATATGGCCGAGGTCTCGGCTGGGGAATGTACGCACCTCCCGTCGCTCCTGTTTCCCTTGCTGAGCGCAAGCGCATGCTTGAGGAAGAACTCAAACGAATTGATGCTCAGATGAAAGAGAGCAACGAATAGGAGGAGCCATGCCCCGTCCACGCAAATGGAGAAATGTCTGTGCACTTCCCCAAAACACCAAGTACGGGCCCCTTGGGGCCCCCTTGGATGAGACCCCCTCTATTATCATGACCGTTGATGAGTATGAAACCATACGGCTCATCGACCAAGAAGGATTGACCCAGGAGATGTGCGCTGGGCAGATGAATGTTGCCAGGACTACCGTCCAAGGCATCTATGAAAGTGCCAGAAGAAAACTGGCAGAGTCACTGGTGGAGGGCAAACTGCTCTTCATTGAAGGTGGAGAGTACCACCTGAATGACCATAGTGGTCCCCATCGTTACGGCTGTGGTCGTGGTTGCAGAATGGGCCGGGGTCACCACCAACACCGACAAGGAGATATACCAGAATGATTATAGCCGTACCTGCAGAAGAAAAGAGCTTGGACAGCGCCATTTGTGTCTCGTTTGGACGAGCTCCCGTGTATTGCCTCTATGATACAGAGAAAGAGACAAGTACATTTTTGGATAACAAAGCAGCTGAGGCACCAGGGGGAGCAGGTATCCAAGCTGCACAATTTCTGGCTGACCAGAAGATTGACAGCTTGATCACCTTCCGCTTGGGAGAGAATGCTTCAAACGTATTGAGTGCAGCAAACATCAGCATGCTCAAGGCACCGAACCTGAGTATCGCCGACACTATTGCAAACTTCCTGGAAGGGAAGCTCTCATCCCTGAATGAGGTACATCCTGGATTTCATCATGGGCACTAAGGCTACCATCGCAGTTCTCAGTGGCAAGGGAGGTACCGGGAAAACCCTGGTATCGGTAAACCTTGCCGCTGTGGCAGCAAACGCAACCTATATCGATTGCGACACGGAAGAACCAAACGGGCATATCTTTATCAAACCAACCATTGTGGGGGAATACGTCGTCACAGAACCCAAACCAGTGGTGAACCAGGATCTTTGCGACGGTTGCCGCACATGTGTGGATGCTTGTGCGTTCAACGCCTTGGCACTTATAGGGAAAAATCTCCTGATCTTCGATGAGATCTGCCACTCCTGTGGACTGTGTACCTACATCTGCCCGAAAGGTGCACTCCGTGAAGAGCAACGCCCATTGGGTATTGTAAAACGAGGACGGAAGAATGGAATGACCTTCCTCTCTGGGGAGATGAACGTAGGGGAAAGTTCTGCAGTCCCCATCATCAAGGCTCTCATGAGAGAACAGTCCACTGACCTTGTTATCATCGACAGCCCTCCCGGTAGCGGATGCTTGGTAACTGAGACAGTAGGCAACGCTGACTTCTGCCTCTTGGTTGCTGAACCAACCATTTTTGGGGCGCACAACCTGGCGATGGCCCATGATCTGGTCACCCTTATGGGGAAACCCTCTGCTGTGCTCTTGAACAAGACCCAGGAGGGGGAGAACCCCAGCGAAATCTACGCAAAAGAACACGGACTCAAGATTATTGGTTCCTTACCCTACGACGAGCATTTGGCGCTTCTCTCCAGTGACGGGCATCTAGCCGTCGAGGAAGATGAGCACTATCACACCTATTTCAAAGAACTGCTGGAAGCAATAACCAAGGAGGCCAGGCATGCATCAGATTCTGATCCTCAGCGGTAAGGGAGGAACAGGCAAGACCACTGTTGCCAGTGCGTTCATCAAACTCAGTGAAGCAAAAGCCTACGCCGATTGCGACACAGATGCACCAAATCTTCATCTGGTGATGGGCTCCTATGAACAAGATCAGAAGAGAGACTACAGGGGATTACCAAAGGCAGTCATCGACCCTGATCTCTGCATCAATTGCAACAAGTGCTATGAGGTGTGTCGCTTTGACGCCATCAAGCCAGGGAATCCTTACAGAATCATTCCTATTGCCTGTGAAGGATGCAACTACTGCACTCATGTCTGCCCGGTGGAGGCAATACACAGTGAAGAAGCAAAAGTTGGCGATCTGAAGCTTCTGAAGCGAAACAATGAGGTATTCTCTACCGCAACGCTTCTGATGGGCAGTGGCAATACCGGGAAACTGGTCAGTGAGGTAAAGAACCAACTGAAGGAAGTGAGCAGCGAGCATGAAGTCGCAATTCTTGACGGCAGTCCCGGCATCGGATGCCCGGTAATTGCCTCCTTGAGTGGGGTCGATTTGGCTCTCATGGTTGCAGAACCTTCACTCAGTGGGCTCTCTGACTTGAAGAGGGTGATTGCGAGTGCCAGACAATTACAAGTACCAGTTGCTGTTATTGTAAATAAATATGATACCAATGAGCGCAAAAGTGCAGAAATAGAGGTATACTGTTATAAAGAAGGAATACCGTTCCTTGGAAAGATTCCCTACGACAAGATGGCAACCGCAGCAATCAATAGGGGCAAGACGTTGGTCGAAATAGAAAGCCTCGGAGCTGGGGCGATTAGGACCATCTATGAGAACACCTTACAGTTGATGAAGGAGCGTATTCACATATGAAAATAACCACATTGGTGGAGAATACCACCAGAAATACAAATCTTGGATCGGAGCACGGGTTAAGTCTCTATATCGAAGGGAACCAGAAAACCATGCTCTTCGATACAGGAGCAAGCGCCTTGTTTGCAGACAATGCAGAAAAGCTTGGGGTTGATCTGAAACAGGTTGACCTTGCCATCCTCAGCCACGGCCACTATGACCATGGAGGGGGGATCAAATCATTTTTCAGCTTGAATCACACCGCCCCGCTGTATGCCAGAAAGGAGGCCTTCGGGCCTTTCTTCTCCGAACGGAGTGAAGGAGATTACCACTATATTGGAGTCGACCAGGACTTGCTGAGAAATAACCGAATCCTCTTTACCTCTGCACTCACCCCGGTAGCTGAAGGAATATTCCTGTTCAGTAAGGTGGAAGGTGAGCGCTTTATCCCCACAGGGAACAAGAGCCTGTTCAAGCAATCGGGAGATACATACACTGTGGACTCATTCACTCACGAACAGTATCTGGCGATCAAGGAAGAAAATGAACACGTCCTGGTGAGCGGTTGCTCGCACCGCGGGATTGTGAATATCCTGGATGCCTTCCACACAGAATTCGGTCACTACCCTACCCGGGTAATCGGAGGCTTCCACCTCTACAACCACCGAACAGGCAAACCTGAGGACCCAGAGGTGCTCGACCAGATTGCAGCCATTCTTTTGGAAAGTAAAGCAATATTCTATACCTGTCACTGCACAGGTAAGGAAAACTATGCCTACCTCAAGGAAAAGATGGGGGATGCCATCCATTACCTTGCAGGAGGAGACGTTCTCGAATTCCCGACATATTAGGAGTAATACCATGGCACAACACAATACAGATATGAGAGTACATTCCAAGACTGGAAGCACCATCGGCAATATCATTGCAATCGTCAGCGGAAAGGGAGGAGTGGGAAAATCCTCGGTTACCAGCCTACTCGCTTCAGAAATGAGAAGAAGAGGCCACAAGGTTGGTGTGCTTGATGCAGACATCACCGGCTCATCCATTCCAAAGACTTTCGGTATCCATAGCAAAGCTACCGGGGAAGAAGGAAGAATAGAACCGGCAGTAACCAAAAATGGCATTAAGATTATCTCAACCAACATGTTGTTGGATAATGAAAGCGACGCGGTCATCTGGCGTGGTCCACTGCTTGCAAACACGGTCAAGCTTTTCTACACCGATGTGGACTGGAAAGAGTTGGACTACCTCTTTGTTGATATGCCCCCTGGCACAGGAGACGTCCCTCTGACGGTATTCCAGTCTCTTCCTGTTGATGGAATCGTCATGGTTACCTCTCCCCAGAAGCTGGTTTCCATGGTGGTGGAGAAGGCGGTGCATATGGCACAGAAGATGGGGGTTCCCATCGTAGGTTTGGTGGAGAACCTCTCGTACTTCCTTTGTCCTGACAACCAGAAAGAGTACAAGGTCTTTGGGGAAAGCCATATTGATGTCGTTGCTGAGCACCATGCACTCAAGGTACTTGCAAAACTACCCATCGACCCACTGTTGAGTGAAGCATGTGATACCGGAACGATTGAAGCATACCAGGGAGCCGATCTTAGCGGACTCTGTGACATATTAGAATCAAGGGAGAAATAAAAGATGTTGAAAGTAGCAGTAGCAAGTGAAAACAAGAACGTGTGTGACCATTTTGGGCACTGTAAGAGTTTTGAGGTCTTTGAGACTGAAAACGGAAAGATCCTCAAGCATGACAGCATGCAAAACCCAGGGCATCGCCCCGGATTCTTGCCCAATTATCTCCATGAATTGGGTGTAAATACCATCATCAGTGGTGGAATGGGTGGTAGTGCTGTGGATATCTTCAATGGACACAACATTGAGGTCGTTGTTGGGGCCAGCGGTTCCGCCGATGACGTAGTCAAGGAATATTTGGCGGGTAACCTTACCTCCACAGGAAGCGTTTGCCACGAGCATGCCTATCATGATGAGTGCGAATAGCAGAACTTTCCTTTTCTGCAAGGATACCCTGTCATGTACAGGGTACTTTTTTTCTACCCTCTTACAGCTCTCCTTTGTTGTATAATAGTGTTCAAGCGTTTAATAGGCCAAGGAGAAATATTCGAATGGGGGCAGAAATGGAGTTTGCCATCGTTCCTATCTTGATCCATCCAAGATGCAAGTTGCATTATTCGATGATTGGTTGGAAATTACATCCCCAGGGATGTTGATTGGTGGACTTTCAATTGAAGATCTCAAAAATGGATGTAGCAAAACCAAGAAACCGCGCTTTAGTGGCAGCTTTTACCTATATGAAGATTATTGAACAATGGGGTAGCGGGATTCCTAGAGTTTTTAAAGCATGCAAGGAAGCAGGGCTTGCTGAACCAGAATTAAGCGAAATTGGTGGTAGTTTTAGGGTTAAGATATTCCGTAAACAACAAGTTACTATTGAATTTTTGCTTTCTTTCTGCAGCATTCCGAGAACTAGAGATGAAATGACAAAAGCCATGCAATTGAATGATAGAAAGTCTTTCAAGAAAACCTACATTGATCCTCTTCTTGCATCAGGTAAATTGAGGATGACAGTACCAGAAAAACCTCATAGTCCTCTGCAAAGGTATGTAGCGACAGGTACGCAAAAACAAACAGTGCATTGATTGGGTCTCCTTGCAATTACTTGCTAATTTCTTCATACTTCTGCTTCTAACAAACAATTATTGGAGTTTTTGCATGAAGCAAGTAAAGAATACCGCAATTGGTATTCAGCAACGTTCATATATTTCACGCCTTCCCTTCTATTATGGTTGGGTAATTCTCATTGCAGGTGCTGTCGGTGTTCTGGCAAGCATCCCTGGGCAAACCATGGGAGTGTCAGTATTCACCGACCACCTCATCACCTCTTTGCAACTATCACGAGTCGGTATCTCTTCTGCCTATATGGTAGGAACATTGGGAAGTAGTCTCATCATCAGCTATGCAGGAGTGCTCTTCGACCGATATGGGGCTAGGCCTCTTGCTGCAGTGGCAGTCGTCTTTCTAAGTCTGTTCCTTCTGTTGCTTGTTTTTTCCAGCAATATCTCCGCCTTGCTCTCCTCTACTGGGATTCCTTCCCCAATTGCTGCCTTCATGGTGGTTGGATTTGGTTTCTTTGGTATCAGGTTCTTTGGGCAGGGAGTATTGACGTTGGTCAGTCGTGGGATGGTTGCCAAATGGTTTAGTACCCATAGAGGGCTTGCTACCGGCTTGATGGGGCTCACTACCTCATTCGGGTTCTCCTATGCTCCGCAGCCACTGCAGCACTTGGTCTCCCAATTCGGATGGAGGTCAGCGCTGGGAATTCTCTCGGCTCTGCTTATGTTCCTATTCCTCCCCTTTATCCTGACATTCTTCAGGAGCGACCCAGAATCTTGTGGTTTGGAAATGGAGCAAGGCCTAGCGAAGCCGAAGCAGAATCGTTCAGGGCATAGTGAAGATGCCCACGTGGAACTGGATCTCAAGGATGCAAAAAAACATGCTGCGTACTGGGTAATCATCCTTTCCCTAGGCTACTGGTCACTGTTCAATACCGCATTCACCTTCCATATCGTATCCATCTATGGAGAGTTTGGTATTGACGCAAGCCAAGCAGTCAAGATATTTCTTCCGATCTCTGTCATTTCAGTGATTTCCCGGTTCCTCGGAAGCTATCTCAGTGACCGGATTGCTATCAAGTATATCTATATTGTCTATGGTCTTTCCTTGATCATAGCCTCTATCTCCATGATGATGCTTCATACCACAACAGGTACCGTGCTTGTTATCATTGGGTATGGGATTGGAACAGGGCTGTTCGGTATGCTCAATATTGTAACCTGGCCTAAGCTCTATGGAAGAAAGCATCTTGGGGCGGTCAGCGGATTTGCGATGTCAGTCATCGTGGCAGGGAGTGCGATCGGTCCATGGGCATTCAGCATGGTGTACCGTTTTACCCACTCCTACCAGGGAACTGGTTTGATCGGTCTTGTTGTCTCTTCCTTTCTCATGCTCGCAATCCTGTTCATTCCCTTCTCAACTGAGCAGAACAAGTGAACAATCCATGATACGAATGAAAGGTATCAATACCTCAGGGCAAGCCATGGACTCAAGAGGCGTTGCCTCCTTTTCCGCCCCAAGGGACGGGGTATCTCACCTTGCTTTCCCGGCACTCGCTCCAGAGAGGAACCATCATGCTGATTCCTTTCCTCTCGCTCCGTTGGGGAATGAAAGATGTCATTGTATTCGCCCAACTGACTCTCCGTGCAGAATTCCTTGAACAGGAAACCATCGGTGAGCAAACAATCAGTGGGCAGTGGGCCTTGAAGAAACAACACTAGATCAAGGCAATACGAGTGCTTCCTGTTTGCTCTCTTTCCACCCTATAGGAACAGAACTGAAGGTTGTTCTCACTTGCAATCTGGGCACATGCTTCATACCCTTCCTTGAGCAGGGATGGATTGTGAGCATCACTATTGGTCACCACCTGTAGAGGGTACTCGCTTGCTATCTCCCAGAAGGGGGAGAGGGGATAGGGATTACGCCAACCATCATGTAGTTGGACCTTTCTCTTCCGCATTCCGTTTGCGTTGATCTCCAACGCAACATTATTGGCGACAGCACACTCTATAATTGCCCTGCTGCATGCTTCTGTCTCCCCGTCCCACGTATGGTAGTAGTACCCGAACAAGTCGGGATGAGCACCAAAAAGGAACAGGCCTGAGGAGAGCGATTCGCAGTACATGTCAGTATAGGTGGCGAGATTCTTCTTGGACAGTTGATTCCAGAATACCGAGTACTCTCGGCTCAGCTCTGTTGAGAGGTCATGGATGGCGCAGATGAGGTAGTCAACTCTCTCTGCAACCTCTGCATAGTACGATTGATACTCAGGGAGATAGTCGCACTCATAGCCGGTGAGAACGGAAAGCCCCTCAGGAGCCGTCTCTTTTGCTACTCGGCAATCACGCTCATACGATTCAATCTGGTCAAAGTCCATTCGGCTACGATTCCATCTTCCGTCAGGGACGGGGCAGTGTTCACTCATCCCGAGCAAGGCAATACCTTTTTCGCTTGCAGACTGGACATATTCTTCAACGGTACCACTGCCGTGGCCACAATAAAAACTATGGGTGTGGAGGTTTACCACCTCTTGAGTGTATTCTTGGTTTCTCATCATTCTTGGTCTGTAAGTATCAGAAATATCGAGGGTTTGTGCAACACCCGTACATGTGAGAAATATTTCCTCTTTTACTGTGCCAAGTCATTGACTCAATGGGAGAAATACCTAATTATTGGGCTGAATTTCCAAGGAGGCTACCATGCAAGCAAGCATCAATTCAATTCAGTCTCTTTGCCTCTCCACTCCAGCCTAGAATCTTCTATAGGCCTACTGTGTAGGCATAATTTGCCACCGATCCAGGGAATGGCGTATGCTGACCTGGACGGGTAGTTATCTTTTCTTTTAGGAGGTTTCGCCATGAGCAAACCTACCCACAAACACATTATCATCATTTTGCTGACCATCTTCAGCATGCTCGCCCTACTCGGTTGCCAGAAGTCCGAAACGAATGAATCAAAGAGCAGCAGCAAAAAGCTCTATGTATACAACTGGTCTTACTATACCCCTGACTCTGTCATTGCCTCGTTTGAAAAGGAGTTTGGTGTAGATGTAATTCTCGATTACTTCGCCTCCAATGAAGAGATGTTCACCAAGCTTATGGCATCCTCCGGCGCGGGCTATGATGTCATCTTTCCCAGTGGGGATTATGTTTCCATCATGAAGAACCTTGGTATGCTGGAAAAACTCGACACATCCAAGATGGACAACCTTCAGTACATCTCCCCTCTCGCCTTGGAGAAGGCTACCTATGATCCTCTGATGGAGTACTCGGTACCCTACTATCTAGGAGCTAGTGGAATTGCTGTCAACAAGGAGATGGTCACCGATTACGAGAAGAGCTGGAACATTTTCGCTGATGCACGTTATAAGAATCGAATGGTGATGATGGATGACATGCGTGAGGTGCTTGGCGATGCACTTGCCTACCTTGGTTACTCAGTCAACACCACAAATCCAGCTGAGCTTGAGGAAGCAAGGGTATTGGTTAACACCCAGTGGAAACCCAATCTGGTCAAGTTCGATGCGGAAAGTTTTGCAAAGGGCTTTGCCAGTGGTGAATATTGGATTGCACATGGGTATGCTGAGGCAATTTTTGAGGAGTTGCAGGAGTCCCAATGGAACAACGTAGACTTCTTCCTCCCCCAAGACGGAGGGCCGATGTACATTGACTCAATGTGCATTCCCAAGGGAGCCAGGAATTATGAGCTTGCCCTCGAGTTCATCAACTACATCCACAAGCCGGAGAATTATGCGCAATTTCTTGACAGGTTCCACTTCCCTTCCTCGGTGAACATGGAAGCTGAGCAGTACCGCACCACCACCCCGTTCTATACCGTGGACATGCTCACTTCCTATGAGTTGAAGGATGACCTGGGAGCAAGTCTGGAGATGTACAACAAGGCGTGGGAGAGCATCCGTTATGTCGATTGACCTACGCTTGGCATAGAGGGTACAGTCATGGGTAAGCGGAGGTCTGTATGCAAAGCTTTACCCATGACACCTACATTTCACCCTTTTCTTGGCGCTACGCAAGTGGGGAAATGCGAACCGTATTCAGTGAGGAGCATAAGAGAAAACTCCTCAGGAAGGTTTGGGTTGCCCTTGCAAGCGCCCAGGAGGAAGCCGGTCTGGTCAGTAAGGGACAACTTTCTGAGTTGATCGCCCACCAAGAAGACATTGACATAGAGCGAGCCAGCGAGATTGAGGCAGAGATCCATCATGACCTCATGGCGGAGATCAAGACCTTTGCAGAACAGTGCCCAAATGCTGGCTCAATCATTCACCTGGGAGCAACCAGCATGGACATCCTGGACAACATGGATGCCATACGGCTCAAAGAAGCACTCTCCCTGATCATAGAAAAAACCAAGACCCTTCTCTCCCTCTTCCTGGAGAAGATGGAAGCATATGCAGATACCCCTTGCATGGCATTCACCCACATTCAACCGGCTGAACCCACTACGGTGGGTTACCGCCTTGCCCAAACTGCCCAGGATATCAAAGAGGATATGGAAGGCCTCTTGGCTGTGCAGGCATCTATTCGCGGGAAGGGAATGAAAGGAGCCGTTGGCACCAGTGCAAGTTACACGGAGTTGCTCAAGGACCATATGATGTCTGCAATGGATCTGGAACAACGGGTCATGGAGCATCTGGGACTGAAAGCATTTACCGCAGCCACCCAGGTCTATCCACGTAAGCAGGATTACCGCGTGGGTACGGCACTCAGCTCACTTGCTTGCACACTCTATAAGTTTTTCATCGACTTTCGCCTGCTCCAAAGCCCCCCCATTGGGGAATGGAGTGAGCCATTTGGGGCAAAGCAGGTAGGCTCTTCAGCCATGCCGTTCAAACGCAATCCGATCAACAGCGAGAAGATCGACAGCCTCTGCCGGTACATCTCCGCACAGAATGAGGTACTTTGGCAAAACGCTGCATCGACTCTTCTCGAGCGAACGCTCGATGACAGTGCTAACCGTCGTCTGGTACTTCCCGATATGTTCCTTGCCCTGGATGAGGTACTTCTTACTGCCAATAAGGTGGTTGAGGGAATGCAGATCCACCAGAGTGGAATTGCACGTAATCTGGAAGCATACGGAATCTTTGCTGCAAGTGAACGCCTCCTGATGGAGCTAGGTCGAAAGGGAGCCAACCGCCAGGAGATGCACGAGATCATCAGGGAGTACAGTCTGAAAGCCTGGGCAGAGGTACAAGAGGGCAAACCAAACACCTTGAAGGCCATGCTCAGTGAGGATTCGACAATCCTATCCTTCCTCTCCAAGGAAGCTGCCTTGGAGGCCTTGGATGCAACACAGTATACAGGAGACAGTGCGCTTCGTACCCGCATGGTTGCCCAGGAGATTACCTCTCTGCTCAACCGATGTTGATCAAACCGGTAAAGATCAGGTAGTAGATTGCCATACGGGGGAAGCGAATCAAGCTGGCTAGAAGGAAGTGATGTGCTTTCAGTTCCAGGATTCCTGCCACCGTGCAGATGGTTGAGAAGGGTAGCGGGGTCAAGCCACTGATGACAATCGCCCAGATTCCGTACTTGGTGATGATTTGCTCGGTATGGGTTCCTGATTGCTTGAGTACCCACTTCCTGAAGATGGGCATCAAACCAACAAGTCTCCCAAATAGGTAGGCACAAAACGCCCCTGCTACTGAGCTGGCACCCATGACCAGGATAGCCAGCGCGGGGTGCCACTCCATTACAAAGGGCCACATCAAGTCCACAGAGAGTGGTAGCACGAAGAGGTCTACGATGAAGACGTAGATTGCGACCCCATGTACCCCGAAGTTTTCAATGAACTGCTGCACTACTACGTTCTGGTCCCACCCTGCGAGCCGGTAGTACCTGAGACCAATGAAATACATCCCGAAGATAAAGAGCATTAGGAGGAAGGTACGCAGGAGGAGTTTTCGTACATCCAGCGACCCATCCTCCTTGAGATAGGTTTCTTTCTTGAAAAGTGCTTTCAGCCACGCAGGCAACTTCATATCAGTAGATCCTTGAATGTTTTGAGCAGGATGAGCCCTTCCCCTGTTCCCACTCCTTGGTAGAGAGGTGGCTTTCCCCCACCCTTTCCGGCAATGGTGGAAAGCAGGTTCTGTCTCTGCTTGGCGAAATCAAACAAGGTAGAGGCTTCTCCTACCAGGGCGATGAGCCAGAGCACCTGCTCACCATTTTGCTGTACGGCGCAGAGAGCCAAATTTTCAAATGCAGTGGCAGCCTTTCCGATGTCCTTGAGAGAAAGGTCATCCTCTACCTCCCAAAGCACAACAGGAGTGCTCTCTTTTTTTTGAGCATGTATAATCCGTTTTTCCAGCTCCAAGAATGCCAGCCGTTCATTGCACTTCTTCAGTGCGCTCTTTTCAGAAGATGCCAGGGTGACTGCCTTGGTAGCGGTCTCAACCAAATCTTCCATCGGAGAAGAGAAGAGAGCACTCAATTGTGCAACAATCCGTTCTTTCTTGCGGATTTCTTCCCGAGCGATGGTTCCAATGGTAAAGATGAGCCTAACATGCCCCCTGATCATCTCCTGCCCTTCATAGTGGAAGAAATCAATCTCCTTGGTGTTGGCTACGTGGAGCCCACCACAGGCAACGGTGTCGATATCAGTAACGACTACCAGCCTCACCCCATCCCCGTTCACTTTAATCGATCTTCTCAGGTCCAAAGCCTGGGCACTCTGCTGGGTGTGGACTTCATAGGTAACTGGCTTTGCTTCACGCACGCTCTGGTTCACCATATCCTCCAAGGCATAGCAGACGGAGACAGGAATTTCCTTCTGGTCAGTCTCTATGGTGAGGATTCGCTCTCCTTGGTGTACACTGACCGTGGCTATGGAGAAGTGGCGGAACAACAAGCCGCTGGCCACATGCTGGGCTGTATGCATCTGCATGTAGTGATAGCGGTGGTCCCAGTCAAGAGAGATGTCCACCGTGTCCCCGACAGAAAAATCAGGGTCTTCCACATGGTGGTAAATGGTGTGTTCATTGTCCTTTGTAGTATCCAGAAGAGGTTTCCCTGCTATGGTTCCCCTGTCTCCTGCCTGCCCTCCCCCTTCGGGGTAGCAGATGGTCTTGTCCAAGACTACTCCTTTTTCTGTAATGGAGGTGACAACTGCTTGGAGGGTCTGCCGATAAGGTTCTTCATAATAGATAGGTTTTGAATGCATGTTCAGTCCTTTTCGTTAGTGTAGTGGTGGCTGGTCGTCCACCGGTAGGGCAGTATGTGCCACAGGAAGGTGGACGTTGTATTTGATTGCAACGAGGCGAATCAAGAAGACCACACTACTTACTATGATACATTTGCTCAAGAGTCCAATTTCTGTCAACTCGAGTGCAAGGTAAAGTATGCCACCGATGAGGCTGGCGGTTGCATAGAAGTCACTGGTCAATACGGTGGGAATCGAGCGGCTCATGACATCACGGACAACACCGCCTCCCACTGCAGAGAATACACCACAGAGCAACTGTCCTACCGGCCCGATCCCAAACATTGCCCCTTTTGCAACTCCAAGGGCTGTAAAGACTCCGAGACCAAGGGAATCGGCAAAGAGAATGACTCTCCAGCGACCCACAACCTTGGGAGCAAGAAAGAAAACTGTCAAACCGGTGCCCACACAGATTAAGATGTAGGCGCTGTTTGAGAAGGCGGCGACCGGGGTTGCCCCAATTGCTGCATCCCTGAGCATGCCTCCTCCACATCCGACTGTGCAGGCAAAGACGACTACTCCAAGAATGTCCAACTTGAGCCGTACCCCTTTTACTGCGCCGGTTATGGCAAAAATGAAGGTCCCCAACAGATCAAGGATATATATGATGCTCTGCTCCAGTTCCATGGGTTGAGGGTACCACCAAACCATGACTTGTCCAAGATGGAGAACTGTACTATCTTTACTAAGGTCGATAGGAGAATGTTATGGCAATAATAAAATCTGCATGGGAACTGGCCTTGGAGAAGACAGAAAATTTACAGGCCGACCCGAAGAAAATCAAGAAAGAACAACTAATCAAGAGGGGCAGACAACTTGCAGCAACCTTCCTCATGGATATAGATGCCACCAAGGAGGGAACGAAAAAACAGTATGCCTCCTACGTTGGCCAAGAGAAGGATGCAGTAAAGGAAGGAATGGCAATCACATTCCTGTCCAATCTCTCCCTTCCTCGCAATGCTACCTACAAGGAATCCTTTTCAAAGGTCCTTGAACTTGGGGGAATCCTGGGTGATGGCAACGAGGAATTGAAAGAGTTGCTTGGACAACTGGAAGGTTTCTTCAGCCAGTACCTGGAAAACCAGGAGGACTTGATTGAACGGATGAAGCAACAGTTTGCTCCCCACCTTCAGCAGAAGCAAGCTCAGCTCCAACAGCAATATGGTCCTAATTTCACGCTCCGCCCTGAGCAGGATCCTGAGTTCATGAAGCTTCTGGACAAGCAACTGGGTCAGCTGGATGAACAGTACACCAATATCCTGAACCAGGTGAAAGACCAGATAAAACAGATTCTGGGTGTAGAGTAAAAACCAAAGAATACTACGTAAAGATTAAGCCTTCCGTCTGTCGGAGGGCTTTTTATATCTGGATAACTAAAGGAGAGGCTCCCCTCCTGCAACACAGGAAAGGAGTCTCTGTATAGGAAAAAGTGTGTATGAAGAGCTTAGTTCCAGTACTTCTCCATTCGCTTTACCAGGCTCTTCCTGTAGCCTTCCCAGTCAGTGATGGGTTTCCCTGCCAATCCTTCTTCACAGGCAGCCTTTGCTACAGCAACAGCTTCCCATTCGATTACACGGGGGTCAAACGGCTTGGGAACGATGTAGTTCCGACCAAAGCTGAACTTCTGTCCACCATAGGCCTTTTCTACCGAGGCCGGAACAGGTTCCTTTGCCAAAGCAGCCAAAGCCTTCGCAGCTGCCATCTTCATCCCTTCGCTGATAATCACTGAACGGACATCCAGAGCACCGCGGAAGATGAAGGGAAAACCCAATACGTTGTTGATCTGGTTGGGATAATCACTTCTTCCCGTTGCCATGATCAAATCATCTCTGGTCTCCATTGCAAGCTCGTAGGCAATCTCAGGATTCGGGTTACTCATGGCGAAGACCACAGGGTCCTTGGCCATGGACAGCAACATCTCAGGGGTAACACAGTCTGCAACAGAGAGGCCCATAAGAACATCAGCATCCACCAAAGCCTCAGCTAGGGTTCTTGCCGGCAAATCGGTTGCAAACTCTTCCTTCTCAGGAGTCATGCCTGCTGTTCTTCCCTTATAGATGACACCCTTGCTATCGCACATGAGGAGGTTCTCCCTCTTCACACCAGCGGCAACGAACATTTTCGCACAAGAGATACCAGCTGCACCTGCACCATTGACCACAATCTTGATGTCTTCCAGTTTCTTGCCGACAATCTCACAACTGTTCATCAAGCCAGCGGTGGCTATAATGGCAGTTCCATGTTGGTCATCGTGAAAAATGGGAATGTTGCAGCTCTTGATCAACTCCTGCTCAATACGGAAGCACTCAGGTCCCTTGATATCCTCAAGGTTCACTCCTCCGAAGGTAGGACTCAGGGTCTTTACAATATCGATGATCTTATCAGGATCCTTGGTGTCGAGCTCGATGTCAAAGACGTCAATATCGGCAAACCTCTTGAACAGTACACCCTTGCCTTCCATGACAGGCTTACTTGCCAAGGCTCCACGGTCGCCAAGGCCGAGGATGGCGGTTCCGTTGGAGATAACAGCAACGAGGTTGCCCTTTGAGGTATACTTATAGGCATCCTCAGGGTTCTCTGCTATGGCCAGTACCGGTTTGGCAACACCGGGGGTGTATGCCAGACCCAAATCATCAGCAGTCTGGCAGGGCTTTGAGGGAACTACGGTTACCTTTCCAGGAACTCCGTCTTTCATATGGTACTCGAGTGCTCGCTTGGTCAAATCATCTTGCATGGTAATAACTCCTGTTTATTTTTCAAAATCCCACTGATAGTCCATCTTGAACCGGTCACGAAGGGTGATCATAACCTTCTGGAGGCTTGGAGGAACCGGGCATCCATGTTCCTTCCGGAACTGGTAAGCCAGATGTTCTTTCTCTCCTGCTGTGAAGATGTAGTCTTCCCCTGGTGCCTTCTTGCTAGCGCGAAGCTCACGGCAAATGGTTCCTGCAATTCGCTTGAAGGTTTCCAATCCCATGAAGAACTCTGGGTTGATGGCAATGAAGAAGTGTCCAAGTGGGTACGGGATGGGCTTGTGCTCATCATCAAATCCATTGAGAGCCTTCATCCAGGAACCATCCTGCAAAGCAGCTGAGAGAATCTCAACAACGGTTGCATACCCGAAGCCCTTATAACCTCCGGTGGTCTCCCCAATACCTCCAAGCGGAGTAAGGGCAGCCATACCGGTTGTCAGGTCCTTGAGCACCTGCTGCGTATCGGTTCTGGTCTTTCCTTCGTGGTCGATTACCCAACCTTCAGGAAGTTCTTTTCCTGCACGGCCGTATACTTCAATCTTTCCCCGCTGGGAGACACTGGTTGCGCAGTCCAGAACAAAAGGAAACTCCTCATCGGTTGGAATACCGAAAGTAAGAGGGTTTGTTCCCAGCATATTCTCTACGCCGTGGGTAGGTGCAATGGAGGGGCGGGCATTGGTTCCTGTGATTCCAATCATTCCCTCATCGGTTGCCATGGTGGCATAGTAGCCAGCAATTCCGTAGTGGTTGGAGTTGCGCACCGCCACCATCCCAAGGCCATACTTCTTCGCCTTCTCGATGGCCATCTCCATAGCTTTGTGTCCAGCTACGTGCCCCATTCCATTGTGGGCATCAAGAACGGCAGTGGCTGCCTGGTCTTTCAAGACCTCGATTTCAGTGACAGGGTTCATAATCCCGATGTCAATGCGATCGATGTAGATCGGTTTCAGTCTCCCGATACCATGACTATCGATTCCCCGCTTGTCACTTGCGATCAGTACCTCCTTGATGATCTTTGCATCATCTTTGGGTACTCCTGCATGCACCAAGGCTTCTTCCATGAACTTCTCCAAGTCCTCGAAAGGAATCCAGGCACAATCTTCATACTGCTTTGCATACTCATCCATATACTTCATACGGCACTCCTATATATTGGTTGCTACGATGATTTCCAGACTCTCTGGAATCTCCATTTGCTTAACAATCTCTGCTCCCTTTTCATCCGTTACCAGGGCATCGACCTGGTCAAGAGAGACAGTCTTGAAGTTTGACACCACCCCAATCTTGTTGCTTGCTGCCACGACAAACACGTTGCCCACCGTGTGCTCGATCATGGCCCGGGTGGTCTCAGCCTCTTCTAAGATGGGGGTAGTGAGTCCTGCGGATGGGGAAAACCCATCCACTCCTATGATGGCCTTGTTTGCATGTATCTGGCTTATGATCAGAGAAGAGAGAGAACCAGAGACTGAATGGCTTCGGTTTCGGTAGATGCCACCGGCTAGAATAAGTCTGACAATTTCACTCTCTTTGCAGAGGTAGATGGCATCGATGTTGTTGGTGACAATGGTCACTCGCTTCTCCAGTGCAACGACTGCCCTGATCACTTCAAACGTGGTGGAACCACTGTTGATGTAGAGCGTATCGCCTTCTTCTACGAAAGAAGCGACTTTTTCTGCAATGGCTGCTTTCTCTTGGGGGTATTCACTTGCTTTCTGCAGGTAGTCTGGTTCCACCGGAAGATTTCTCCTGGCAGTCGCCCCTCCATGGGTACGTTCAACCAAGCCTTTCTTTGCAAGGTGGTCGAGATCACGTCTGATGGTAAGTTCACTGACAGAAAACTGTTCAGCTAGCAAGCTGACCGTCACACTCCCCTCCTGACGAATGAGAGTGAGAATATCGTGCTGTCTGCTTGCTGGTATGTTTGACATGAACACTTCCTTGAATGTTTTTGTACTTTTAACCCTTTATATACTGAGAATACAATCATAAACGTTCATCTGTCAATGGAAGAACAAGAGAAAAGCAGAGGACCAGCTACTCTCCGGCAAGAAAGAATCCAATTCTACTTGATTATCGGTTAAAAACCTGTTATGTTCATCATGCAATGAGCATTGGTGCCATACCCAAGTGGTAAGGGAAAGGTCTGCAAAACCTTTATACATCGGTTCGAATCCGATTGGCACCTCTTTAACAGCCGCTGAATTATTCAGCGGCTGTTTCTCTGTACAAAGCTTTACTCAGAACAAAACAGCACCCTCAGTCTTCCCTATAAACTACCAAGAAGCTTGTACATGCTATGTATATTAGTTGGGTATTTACTCATAAAAAACATCAAACCGTCAAAATCTGGGTCATTGGTGAATATTTATTCAACTCCATACAGAAAAACCTACTCATTCTTCCAACGTACTTATAACGTATGTAGGTCATATGCACCCTTATTCGGCCTCTCCCTAGAACCAGACAAAAAGTATAATTTGATGAAATACAGCAAAACTTACACCCATTTGTCACAAGTGTGAACAAGACAGCAATTTGATAACTCTTTATATATTATTAATTTATATATTTTATAAAAAATTTTAAACTTTTTTCTAACTTTTTTTCTTTTAGTATTGACATAAGTCTCCTTTCTTATTACTATACAACCAAGCTTAGGGAAAAGAGCTAAATAACTTGCACAAGGGCACCGCCCTTAAAGGACGAATAAAATGAAAAAGACTATTGCAATCTTATTGGTACTGGTAATCGGAATGGCTGGGGTGTTTGCTGTTATCCCAGAAGCTGATGCTAGTTTTAAAGTAACGACAACAGTAACTCCTGTGAACCGTATAGCCGTAACGAAAGCAACCTATAACGGCGCATCTGCTTTAACCACATTAGCTGCATGGGAAGACTATGTGACAACTAACGCACTATCAACTGTGGCAGCTCCTGCATCTGAAGCTACTATCGGTCACTTGAACATTGCAACAAACAATACTAGTGGTGTTGCTGTTAAGGTTAGTGCTACCCCCATGGTATCTGGAGAAAACGATTATGAAATTGGGTATTATGTTAAAGTAAATGACAGTGCTGCAATCTTTTCAGGTTATGATAATTCTGTTGAAACTGGACTAGATGCGGTCTCAGCATCTGCGGCAACTACGGTTGTTAGTGCAAGCGAAACGCAAGCATCCGAATTCCTAAGTCTAGTAACAGTTGACATTCTTGCAGAATTGGATGCAACATCTTTTGATAACGCTCCAACAGCTACTGACTATGAAGGGACTGTTACTTTCGAGTTTGTCTCATAACAAAAACCACGGTACCAGGAAGGATTGTCATATTTTCCACAAAAAACAGCCTTTTAGGCCGATGAGAGCGAGATTCCACGATTTTAGGTACCAGGTAGGACTTCCACAGAATCCACAACACAGGGTTGGCCAGAAATGACCAGCCTTATTTTATGTTGATCGTAGACGTGATTTCGGAACCAGGAAGGATTGTCACATTTTCCACAAAAATCGCATAATTAGGGCACTGAGAGCGTGATTTGATGATTCGAGGTACCAGGTAGAACTTCCACAAAATCCACAACACAGGGTTGGCCAGAGATGGTCAACCTTCTTTTTTGTTGATCGTAGGCGTAAAAACGGTACCAGGAAGGATTGTCACATTTTCCACAAAAAGCGGCTTTTTAGGCAGATGAGAGCGTGATTTGACGATTCGAGGTACCAGGAAGAATTGTCACAAAATCCACAACACAGGGTTGGCCAGAGATGGTCAGCCTTCTTTTTTGTTGATCGTAGGCGTACAATGCAGACAGGTTCAGGTTTACCCAGTACATGCTACTCTTGGCGCGGCCAAAGGATCCAAGGCTTCTTGGTGCCTTCATTTTCCACAAGAAGGATCTTTGGAAAGACTCCTCGAAGTTGATTTCAGGATGAGATTACACAAACAAACCACTGGAGGTCTTTGAGGGATGCCCCGGTACGTGTACCGAGGCCCAGGAAGAATTGTCACAAAATCCACAACACAGGGTTGGCCAGAGATGACCAACCTTCTTTATTTGGATAAAGCTTAGGGTTGAATCAAATCAATTAAATCATAGAGAGACCACTAGAGTACCACCCTTCCTCTTCAAGCAGCCTCTCCTACCGTGGGAGGCTGTAATACATTCAACTCCATAGACTGTTTCCAAAATGCTAGATGTTTTTATAGGCAACAAAATGGATGCCCCGGTACGTGTACCGAGGCTCAGGAAGGATTGTCACAGAATCCACAACACAGGGTTGGCCAGAGATGGTCAACCTTCTTTTTGGGTAAAGCTTAGGGTTGAATCAAACTATAGAAAGATCTCTAGAGTAGTTCTTTTCCCCTTCAAACAATCTCCCAGATCATTAGGAGGCTGAACGCTTTACTGCTTCTCTCAACTTCTTCTACACGGCATTGCTTCAATAGACCCTCGATACCCTATACCCTAATGGCTACATCTGGAACTAGGCCAATCTGAGTCTGCCCAGGCGAATCCATATAACATTGGATCATGCCTCTTCATCACTTCTTACAACTTCTTCCCAGATTTATTAAGATATTATCGCAATCAGTATAGATTATCAGTAAAAATAGCAATATTCCTGAACTTATGTCAAAGCTATAACATTCTATAGATAGTATAATCCTTTGTTCGTATACAAGCTTCAAGTAAAAAACCAATTGTTTGACACTTATGCTATAAGCTGTTATAAGTAGTTTTAACATCAAAAATTTTACATTTATATATATTATATATACTTATTAATTTTTTGGCTCTGTTTTCGAAGAATATTGAATCGCTATCCCGCAACAGGAAATGGCAATGGTGGCTTATGGAATACCTCCAGATAGGTGGAGCATCTTCCGATTGCTTGCATCCTGTCCAGTAAC
>Ga0334898_1000391_pt1 | contig 71425 bp, 61 predicted proteins | sample GraSluR3_MG_10_FD_207228 | JGI IMG/M metagenome (GOLD analysis project Ga0334898, IMG submission 207228) | Sludge microbial communities from methane-producing bioreactor in Wageningen University, Netherlands - Granular Sludge_3_08-R3 | ecosystem: Engineered > Bioreactor > Anaerobic >... | reverse complement strand
TGATTGTCGACAACGTTTGATTGATCATGACAAAGAGGGGTGCAACCGGTATCTAAAAAACCAGGAATATCGCTTAAGTCCCAAACAATAGACAAGGTATCCATTTTTGAATCCCAAGTCCAACTGCCTTCCGCATCTTTTGTCCAAAATCCTGCGGTACTATCTTCTGGTGTCATGGTCATATCGGAAATCCAGTCATACAGAAAATAAATGTTATCGTTGTCGTAATAAGTCTTTACATCGACCCACATTCCACTCTCAAGTTCAACAGTAACTGGCTCAATATTCATCCAAACTTCATCATCGCCAGATCCGTCAATGGTTGGTTGTGCATCTACAAAATGACAATCAACAATGGTATCGGTAACGTTTTCTGGTTTTTCTCCTGGAGTTTCATTTTGAGAAGTTCCTCCATTGTCAACAGAGCTATTGTCAGTACCATTACCACCGCAACCCATTAGTAGGGCAGATCCGACAGCTACAACGACAAAAAGAATAAAAAAGTGTTTCATCATGCTTTTCATGATACCTCCTAAAACATTAACCAGTGTATACTAACGTAATGCGATCTTCGATTCCACGATCTACAGTACCATTTAGTTTGATATAGTCGAACAAGCTTTCTCGAAGTGTCTTTTCGTAATACTTAACAACATTGCCATTGGCAAACCATTCGTATCCGTCTAGGCCTCTTCGCATCGATTCTGTAGTAACTACTGTGTAAGTGTCCTCATAAATAAGTTCTCCTACATCATCAATTGTACATTCAACGATGCGGTCATATAGAAACCGAAGGTTGTCGTATGCAAAGCGTGCTCCTGATACCTGTACCATACCTGCACTGAATGTACATCCATGTTCAAATACCATTAAAAGATCTTCACCTAACATTTCAATCAAAACAAGGTCTTCGTCTTTGGGTAAAACAGCATATATTTCTTCAGCTGTAATATCACCTGCATCAATGTTAGCCTTAATAAGGTTAGGAGTAATACATGCTACTTGAGCACCATCTTTAACCATAGTATCACGCATTACATCAGAGATTAAGTTACCAAGAGGGGACTCTCCGCCAATGCTGATTTTCATTCCATCATTGGATTGCCCGATTACGTCTTGTAGTTCACTTGCATATTCTTTATTGTATTCATTTTGTATTTGGAAAGACGTGGCAGAGGGCTCCATGTCATCGATATAAGAATATTGGTTGTGCAAAGTAATACGTTCAATATTCTTAGTGATAGCGTCCATAATAATCTTCGTTTGACCCAATGAATTACCATATTTACCAGCTGCAATCACAGGAATACCATCATGATGGAATGTATAACCAAATTCACCATTCAAAGCAATAATGAAGGAAGGCTTTGGATTCAATTGATCAATAAATCGTACCAAAACCGGGGACAGCTCGTTGTCAAGGTTAACTCTGCTATCCATCCCAACAGTTAAAACAGTAATATTGGATCCTTCATCAACGAGCGAAGAAAGCACTTTATTGGCGGATTCAACGGAATCCTTTATCTCAATAGCTGCCAAAACTTCAGGGTGGATATAAGGTTTTTCTATTGAAAAACCTGTTACACCTGTAATACCAATTTTGATACCAGAAAGTTCATGCGTAATTGAATCTTTGTATAATGGTTCTCCGGTTTCATTGCTATAGATATCAGCTGCAACAATATCGATATACTTGTTAATCAAATCAAGATACTCAAATCCATAGAAGAAATCTTCATCAGATAAACCGATAGCTCCATAGTTCATAGGTTCATATTGTTTGACTACATATTCGCCCTTTGTTAAATAAGACAAAGCTGAACCCATCAAAAAATTACCGGCATCGATCGCCATAAAATTTGGGTTGCGTTTTGACAATTCATCGAAATACGACGCTACAGAGGCAAAACCGCCAATAGGACGGTCTTCATTAGGATCTCGGTACAAGGAACGGATCTCATTGGCAACGTTACCGCTAGATCCAATCATAATGACAGGGTAATGAGCTCGGAAAACAATGGTAGCAGTTTCCGCTCTAGAAATAGATTTTTCAGGTCTTATAGTACCATCGGAATAACCAGTTATGAGGTTGTTTTCATAGGCAAAAATCATGTAGGGAAGGGCAAGGTTTGATATGCTTTGCCAATCTTTTACTTTGTCCTTAAAAAGGGTGATGCTTTCATTAGACATAGTAGGTGGTTCGGGGTTGTCTCGAAAAGCAATCACAAGTTCAATCATTGCTTCTTGCCGAGTGATTGGTTTATTTGGCATAAATAAGTCATTGGTTGCAAAGGGGATCATTTTTTTCGCAAGTGCTCCTTCGACTATTCCATAAAACCAATCTGTTGTTTTTACGTCTTTGAAAGAAGATGTTGCTGGCTTTAATTGGGGAATATCGTAAGCATTTAACACAACAGTAGTATATTCAGCTCTAGTAATTTGATTGTTGGGTTGAAAACTACCATCGGTATACCCTTTGATAACACCTTTATCAACTAGAAAACTGATAGGTTCATTGCCCCAATGGTCAAGATAATCAGGAACAACATACCAAGAACCACTAGTAGTAGGCGTGATAGTTTTGTTAGGAAGGTCGTAAAAAGCATCAACCAAAGCTCTACGAACTGTTTTTCTTGAATTCTCTTTGATACTAACATAAGCCAACGAATCAGGTCGTCCTGAACCAGAAACAAGAGATGCTGTTACGGCGACATCGTAATTGGTTGTAAGGGTAATTGGTTGACCTAATACTTTTAAATCAGAGACTTTTTGGCCAGAAGGTTTTCGTAAATCTATTTTGTAGGAAAAACCTTTTGTACTTATACCAGCACTTTCGGTGCCAAAAGCAAGGCTATTTCCGACATCTTCAAGCATATCCTTAATAGTTTGACCAGACAAAGATACCTTATATATTGTATCTTCCGATGCAACCATACTATACACATCACCATATGTCAGCGGACCTTTATTCAAATTGTGTAGCAATTCAGATGGTTGGTTCATAGCCAAAGGCGTACCTGTAACGTTGGCCATTGTTTCTAGCATCAAATTGGCCAAACTTGTGGGACGGTACGTACTTCCTGAAAATGTAAAGGTCTGAGATGCAGTCCCAACCAGTTCATCAAATGTGTTACTGGCATTCTTGGCATACGAATCAATTAATTGTCGTATTTCAGGGTCTTCATCAATAGCCTGACCAATTTTTACGACTTTACCCGTGATCATACGGTTGCCATTCTCTTTTTTCATAACTTCGTAAGGTTTTACAGGGCATTTGCATTTTTCAAGCATTAATTCGATTCTGGTTAAGCCTAGACCATAACGACCGGGAGAGGAAATGAGAACGTCATGCTCGGGAAATTCATCAGAATCAGGATATACAACTTGTTCTCCGGGAATAGGATCGTCGGATGCAGTTATACAGATATCAATTCTAGAACGAAATAGCAGTTCATTTAAAAAAGTGTTTTCTCGTTTTTCAGGGTCTTTTTCCCATTTCATATCTGTTAGAAGAATAATAAAATCAGCTCGTTCAATTTCTTTTAAAACATCACTGGAACGAACTACTTCTTCAATAGGGTCGTAAAACTCAAGACCGCTAATATTCTCAGGTGGTATTGCATTTTCTCTAGAAGGATCGGGTAAAGAAATAATAGCTATCTTTAATACGTGAGCAGAATTAGGTACATCGTATACTAACATTCTATGATCAGATGCATACAGGCTTCCGCTTCGATAAGCATTGGTACAAACCCATGTAAAATCACTCTCTCTTTTTCTTGCATCTCGAATTTGAGGAGGCATTGAAAAATCAAGAGATGAATAACCAGCAGCATCGTATGCTAACTCATTCATGACAGCAACTACTGGATGGGGCTTACCAGCCATAGGCTTCTGAGTGTAATACGTAGCAAGATCGGATCCAAAGAGAGTATTACCAGCATCAATGAGCATGTGGTACCCTTCGCGATCATCCGTTTCTTGTCGAATCTTTTTTGCGACTGTCGCAATTTTAGAAAGACCACCTTCATTGTAGTTAGTACCATATTCAAAAGGGGTCAATTGTCCTCTGACATTGCCAGTAGATAAAACTACAAATGGGAATATGTCTAAAGCACTCGTAGTTGGCATATTAACGAATACTATCCCGCATGCCATTAGAAAAGTGAGCGTTACCGATAAAATACGCTTTATTTTCTTCAACACATATACCTCCAAAAGTTACAAATTTATATCATTTTACCTGTAAACCTCTTTCAATCAAGGGAAACATTTCTTTCCAATGCGACTTTTTTCAGAACCAAATCGAATGAATGATCTATATAAAGGGAGAAAAACTGCTCTTCTAGAATAGATAGAACTGTTACTTTTTTGTAACTTAACCATGGAAAGAGATATCTATAAGTTGTAGAAACAATCTAAGATTTTCATATAATATCAATATGCTTTTTTAAGAAAGAAGGTATTAGCATATGATTTTACCACCTTTCATTCTGTGGTCGGTATCAATATCGATCATTGTTATTGCTTTGGCAATACTTATTCGTTTGATTGTATATTTAATTGCAGGAAAGATATTTATGAACAAAATATCCCACCTAACAGAGAGTATTGATTCATTGGTCGAAACATTGAAAGAAAAGACAAATGATATAGGAGACCAGGCTACTAAAACACTTGAGCAGATAAACTGCAAGATAAACCCACCTGAACAGGATGGGTGCGACTCTAAAAAGTGGAGTAGTATAGCAAATAAGGTTATTGCCATTGGCTCGATCGTTTTTAATTTTGTTCAAATGTTTCACAAATCAAGAAAAGGAGTTTAAGATGGAAAAAGAAACAAACAATTTTGGTATTGGGTTATTTTTTGGAATTGTAGTCGGTGCATTGGCTGGAATATTGTTAGCTCCCAACACAGGTGAAGAAACACGCCGTAAATTAATGGATACATCTGAAGATATCCAAAACAACCTAAAGACTCTTTCTTCTAAAGTACGCAAAGAAACAGAAGAAATGATTCAAAAAGGAAAAGATTTCGTAAAAGAAATAGAAAAGAACACTGACAAGAAAATTCATTCCATGGAAGAAAAGATCGAAGATGTTATATCAGACGAAGAAGAAATTGTCTAAAGCGAAAACACACTAAAAAACGCCGCATTAAATTGAAGATTGGGGTTTACATGAGAATATCTATATGTGTATGGGTTATTGTTTTTTCGATGGGTTTTGGTTTGCTTTCTCTACAGGGATGTACGAACAAAGTAGAAACAAGCGATTTATCCCAAACCTATCATGCATCGGAAATTGTATACAGCGAGAATCTTCTTGCCGTCGTGTTTCAAAATATTGTTTCTGCCCCTTCCATCCGAATCCCCACCTCCATCACAAATATTCGCCAGTTCCCCTTTTCATATCTTAATACTGAGGGTAACCCTATGAAGATTATTAAGATAACCCGAGATGGAAATACTTTGGATTTACTCATCGATAAGCCCCATGTGAAAACTGCCTATATTATAGAAGAACCGGAAGATCTTTCTGATATCCCCTCTAAAACAAATGCATCGTATATGGTACATCGGTATAGTGCCGAATTAAAACCTGTTCAAAATGACATGAATATTGCGATGGTTACACTTTCTCTGGAAAACCTATCTAGAAAAAAGATTTCTCTGGATGAAATCCCTCTTTATTTTTATGACGAGGATGGGAATCAATATCCAGTCGATCGCTACATATCCGATTCCTTAATGACTTGTGATTATCCAACAAATCTCAAGAGAAATGAAGTATATGCACTTCGTTTTCTCGGTTTATTGCCCTCTTCGCTAAAAACATGCTTCCTACATATAGATGGTATTTCTTTTGAATGGTCTTTTGATGACGTAGAAGGTTCCTAGTGTCCTTACACAAAAATTACTTGTACATCGCTTTGTTTGTTTTTTTAATGGGCTTTGTTGTATCTTGCTATCCTTTTTCTAGGGATACAAGTTTTGAATCCATTCAAGACGAGCTTCAACTTCTTATTAATTCAAAACAAATGATACTATGTGGCACTGTGGAACAATTTCAAATCCCCTCTGAAGACATGTTACATTTTTCCTCCTATCAGCTATCTGACTTTGTTTGTTCCAATGAAATCCCTTACCTTCAGACTCATTTTGTAAACTCAAAAATTTATATTACCGGCACTATTCCTACGAATGAAAATTCGGAAAGCTTTCCATCAAATACCATTGACCCTTTTTACACAGAAAACTCTATTTCTCAAGATGGGCACTATTTCCGAGGTTACATTCAAACATCCAATGCTCATTTCGAAGGAATATTTTATTTTGATTCTTCCAACAAAAGAGCAACATTTACTATAGCCAACTCGGTTGTAGAAAGGACAGATATAAATGATGAGTAAGCCCATATATGTAATTGGCGGAGGTCCTGCCGGCATTTCCGCAGCTGTCTATCTAAAAAGATTCTCTCATGAGGTATCCATCATTGAACCAAACCCAATGGTTGGTGGACAAGTAATGATACCTTCCGTCATTGAAAACTACATGGGCTTTCCCAAAGGGATCAATGGGTTTGAGCTTGCCTCCATATTAAATCAACATATTACAGACCTGAATATTCCTGTAATGCACCAAAAGGTTACAAAAGTTCAAAAAATGGAGAGTGGGTATTTCTCTATTGCATTGGACAATGATGAAATTCTACAATCTCCGTATGTTTTATGCGGTATTGGTACAAAAAATAGACCATTGAACATCCCTGGAGAAAAGGAATGGGCTGGCAAAGGCCTTAGTACTTGTGGTACATGTGACGGTCCTTTGTTTAAGAACAAGACAATCGCGGTCATAGGAGGAGGAGATACTGCCCTTACAGAAACCTTGTTTCTTAGCACCTATGCTCAACATATCCACTTGTTTCACCGGAGGGATACATTCCGTGGTTTTGATACCCTTGTTCAAAGAATTACATCCAATCCAGCCATTACGATTCATTTTTCGTCGATTCCTTTGGAGATACATGGGGAAGATACCCTTAATGGAATAACTTTCAAAAATCTTGTAACCGATCAAGTTTTTAAAATTCCTGTCGATGGTGTTTTTGTATTTGCCGGATATATACCTGATACTAGTATCTGCAACGCTATTGTTGATGTTGATGAAAAAGGGTATATTAAAGTGAATTCTGAATTCGAGACCAAAACAAAAGGTTTTTATGCGATTGGTGATATTGCCTCCAAATCTCTGCGACAAATTGTAACCGCCATGAATGACGGGGCTATGGCTGCAAATCATATCCACCATAGCATTTTAAATAAAACTGACTGAGTAGGAGTCTTTTATGTTGACATATACAAAAGGTGCATATCCAGCCCACGAAATTGAACCCCAGATCTACGAGCTTTGGGAAACACAACATTTATTTCAGCCTACTGACCAATCGGATGATAAAGTTTTTAGTATCACCATGCCTCCTCCCAATATTACCGGGGCACTTCATTTAGGACACGCCCTGGATTTGACGCTACCCGATATTATCTGTCGATACAAAAGAATGAAAGGATACTCTGTTTGTTGGTTTCCTGGTACTGATCAAGCAGGTTTAGCAACAGATAACAAAGTGGAGGCTTTTCTAAAAAAGCAAGGAATTCGTAAAGAAGATATTGGCAGAGAAGCCTTTATTGAAAAAGTATGGGAATGGAAAACCATTTACGGAAACAAAATTATTGAGCAGATGAAGCTATTGGGAACGTCTGCTGACTGGTCCAAATTACGTTTCACAAAAGATGAAGAGTATGAAAAAGCTGTAGTCAAAGCTTTTGTCATGTACTATAATCAGGGACTTATTTATCGTGGTAAACGCATGGTTCAGTATTGTCCGCGATGCAAAACTGCTTTGTCTGATATCGAAGTCACTCATCAAAATGTCAAAGGGGAACTCGTATATATTAAATACTTCCTAGAGAACTCCAAGGACTATATTACTATTGCCACAACACGTGTTGAAACCATGCTCGGAGATACTGCTATTGCAGTACACCCTGAGGATCCAAGATATACGAAATTTCATGGTAAATTTGTTCTTTTACCGCTTGTTGGTCGCAAAATCCCAATAATCACAGATGAATACGTAGAAAAAGAGTTTGGTACTGGAGCCCTTAAGATAACCCCTAGCCATGATCCTAACGATTTCCAACTAGGCAAAAAATACCATCTAGAATTTGTTAACGTTATTGATGGTGGACAGCGAATGAACAACAATGCTGGAATTTACAAAGATTTGTCATTGAAAGAAGCCCGAGAAAAGATAAAACTTGATTTAGAAGAGCAAGGATATCTACTAAAGGTTGAACCTTTTTCTCATGCTGTTGGTCATTGCGATCGATGCAAACACATTTTAGAGCCTATTATTTCTGATCAATGGTACTTGCGAACCAAAACTCTTGCCGAAAAAGGCCTAAAGGTAGTGAATCAAGAGGAAATTAAGTTCATTCCCCAACGCTGGAAAAAAGTGTATAGTGATTGGATGGAAAATATTTTAGATTGGTGTATTTCTAGACAGATCTGGTGGGGCATCCGCATTCCTGTATGGTATTGTGATTCTTGTGGAGAGATCATCGTGTCGGAAACAACCCCAAAAAACTGTCCTGAATGTTCTTCTTATGACCTGCGCCAGGAAGAGGATGTTTTGGATACATGGTTTGGTTCTGCTCTTTGGCCCTTCGCATGTATGGGGTGGCCAAATGATTCCGAACTTCTCCATAAATACTATCCTTCCAGTTTAATGGTTACAGGTTTTGACATTATTTTCTTTTGGGTTTCAAGAATGATTTTTTCTTCCGTACATTTTCTGAACTCCATCCCCTTCGAAACTGTATATTATCATGGCTTAATACTTGATAATCAAGGGAAAAAAATGAGTAAGTCCTCCTCTAATGCTGTTGACCCTACAGCATTGATTCAGGAATATGGTGCCGACGCACTTCGTTATACCGTAACATCCTATAGTAATTCATCAGGGCAGGATATTCGCTTCGATTTAAAGAAAAACAAAGCTTCTCGCCATTTTATTAATAAGATTTGGAATGCCGGCAATTATGTACTGGACAATACAAAAAGCGATACCCCTATACAACTTTCGAAAGCTTACCAATCAATATGGGATCAATGGATTATTTATCGCTTCAATGTCACACTTTCCACGGTACAAGAAAGTATAGAATCGTATAGTTTTAATGAAGCAGCACAATCTTTATATGCTTTTTTCTGGCATGATTTTTGCGATTGGTACATCGAAATATCCAAAACGAATCCGAATCCTCAATTGCTTCGAACTATTTTTGCAAAATCTCTTCAAATCATCCATCCGATTGCACCATTTGTTACGGAAGCTTTATGGTTAAGGATGGAAGAAAATAAAAACACGTCCATTATGCATAGTAGGTGGCCCTCTTCAATAGAAGAAACAGAAAGCGTCGCAAGCATTGTTTCTTCGGTTGAAAAGATCCAAAACGTTATTCGAGTCATACGCAATACAAAAGCTGAGTTTCATTTGTCCAAACCTGCTGGTCTTCAAATTGGCATCAAAACCACTGATGAATCCTTTCGAACTGTTCTTGAAACAAACTTTACCACCATTTCCAGTGTAGCAAGGATAGAAGAAGCATATTATGAAGAGACTCCTTCTTCATCCTATATTGCCACCATTGTTGACTCTTTTACAACGGTTTTCTTTCCTAAAAACTTGATTGATATTGAAAGTGAAATTGAGAATAATAAACTTCGCGTTTCAAAACTAGATAAAGAGTTAGAAAAACTTCAGTCTAAAAAAAGCAATGAAAACTTTATGAAACATGCATCGGAAGAATTAATTCAAGAAGTACAAGAAAACTTTGAAGAATATACCCAGCAGAAACGATTCATTCTACAACGTATTGCCGATTTGCATAAAGAATAACAAATGCTTGCAGAAGAAATAATCATTCGACTACCACGTTTCCATCAAACGCCAACCTTGGGTCGCATGCGTTCCGCTCTTAGTTATGCCAACTTGAGCTCTGTATCTTTTCCGTGGGTTCACATTGCAGGTTCAAAAGGAAAAGGTTCTGTTAGCACTATGGCAGAGTCTATATTTCGAGAATGTGGATATGCGACAGGTCTTTTTGTATCCCCCCATATACACAACATTCGCGAACGTATTACCATCAACAATAAACCTATTGATTCCTTACTCTTTAATGAACTGTATGAAAAGATGCAGGAAAATCTTCCCCCGCATCTTTTTGAAGAGTTAACCTTTTTTGAAACAATGACATTGCTTGCCGTTATGGCATTTCAAAAGGCTAACGTTGATATTGCTTTTATAGAAACCGGTCTCGGAGGAAGGCTTGATGCAACTACAGCCATATCAAATCCTACACTGTCTATTATTACCCTTATAGAGCTAGAACACACACATAAACTAGGGAACACAATTCAAGAAATCGCAAGGGAAAAAGCCGGCATTATCAGGCCGCACACTTCTGTATTAATGGCAAAACAAGAATTGGAAGCAGCTCTTGTTATTCAAGAAACAGCTTCTCTAAATGGCTCTAAATTGTATGCGTTGGATCAATTAACATTTGTACAACGTACAACAAATTTTTCGGATCCCTTTGAAACATTTACTCTAAATAGTGGTATTACTGGAAACATTTACAAGAATATTCAATGTATGCCCATAGGTTCTCACCAGATAAACAATGCTACCGTATCCATTGTTGCATCAGAACTGCTAACAAAAAGTGGATTTGTCGTCACCGAAAAAAACTTCCGTGAAGCTCTTTCCGCAATTACTATGCCATGTCGTTTTGAAATCATCCAATACAAGGGTACAACATGGATTTTAGATGGAGCCCACACATTTCACTCCTGTGATTTTGTAACCAAAACTATCCGTGAGCAATTCCCCCTTCAAAAGATTTCGGTTGTATTTGGCTGTAAACATAACAAAAATGCCCAAGCACTTCTCAAGCCTCTGTTTGATATCGCTTCTTCTTTTTTCTTTACGGATATTCCAGAGATCCACTCTTACCCACTTGAATCATTAGTTGCCATCGCCCAGGACCATCATTTTTCCGGGCCTATTCAATGTTTTTATTCCAGTGAGTCAATGCCGCACTTACAATCATTCAACAACGAAATTGTTCTTGTTACTGGTTCTCTACTTTTAGCAAGTTATTACCGTTCTCTTTTGTTGTCTACTTCATAAGGGGGTTCTATGTCAATTACGTCGGATATACTCATGATGTATTTGGATTTTTTGATTGTTGCTGTTGCTATTGTTTTAACCCTTTGGATTGCATTTGATTCCTTTAGGCGATATCAAAACAAATGGATACTGCCTAGTATTGTTCTTGTTGTAACCTTTGGACCTTTTTTAGTACAGAGTTTTTTGCAAAATAGCAATATCAAATGGTTGTTGGTTTCTATCTTCTTATGGATTATATATTTAATCATTCGTCCTGAATTCACGATCGAAGAAACCACTTCTATGGAAACAGAGCAACGAATACGAGATTTAACCAAAAGGTACTATGAATTTGAACTAAGTAAAACAGGAACTATTTGTCCTGTATGTGGACTACCCATCGAAAAAGAATATAAAATTTGTCCCAACTGCTTTACAAAACTACGCAATGAATGTTCCCATTGCAAACAGTTGATAGATATTCACTGGACCGTATGCCCATACTGCGAACACAAAGAAAGGGACACAAAGAAATATGAAGAGTAAAACGTTTCAACCCGGCGGTATGCATATACCCGATCTCAAAGATCAGACGAAGCATAAGAATATTGAGAATATGCCCTCTGGTAAAAATCTTTTATACCCCTTATCTCAACACGTAGGAATACCCGCCGAACCAATTGTTGAACCCGGTCAAGAAGTATCCATAGGGCAATTGATTGCGAAAGCCCAAGGAGACTTCTCCTCCAATATCCATGCTTCGGTTTCAGGCATTGTAAAAGATATCAAAGAATATCCTCACCCTATTGCCGGGTTAGGTACAGCAATACATGTAGAAAACAATTTTCAAGATACCTACCACCCATCTCTTAAAGCTCCGCAATTTGAAACAAAAATGGATCTTGCATCGTTTGTATCCCATATTCAAGCATCAGGTATTGTGGGTATGGGTGGAGCTACATTCCCTACACATTTAAAACTAAATCCCCCTCCTGATGTTACGGTGGATACATATATTGTGAATGGTGCCGAATGCGAACCTTATTTAACATGCGATCACCGCTTGATGCTAGAAAAAACTAGAGAACTTTTTGATGGTATACAAATTGTTCAATCTTTTCTTCATTTTGAAAACATTATCATCGGAATTGAATGCAACAAGGTTGATGCCATTGAACATCTGAAGAAATATATGCAAGACAACCCCATGGAAATGCCAATACAGATTATCCCATTGGCGAAAAAATACCCCCAAGGAGCTGAAAAGAGTTTGATCAAAGCGACAACCAATCGAGTAGTACCCATTGGGAAGCTACCATTTGCCGTAGGATGCATTGTACAAAATGTGGGCACTTTGATTGCTTTATCTGAGTCGATTCGAGAAGGCACCCCCATGATCCATCGTGTGCTTACCGCTAGTGGTGATTGCTTACAGGAGCCAAAAAATATTCGTGTACCAATTGGGACTCTTCTTTCTGACATTGTTACATTTTGTGGTGGTTTTTCAAAGGAACCCAAAGAATTGGTTTTTGGCGGTCCCATGATGGGGATTAATCAACGTTCTCAAGATGTCCCGGTTTTAAAAGGTACATCAGGAATCATCTTTTTGAGCACTCTAGAACCTTTACAGGAAGGATCCTGTATTCGATGTGGACGTTGCATAACGAATTGTCCCGCAGGTTTAATGCCCTATCGCTTTGTTGAAGTAGCGAAAAAGAATTCTTTTGACGAATCGAATCGATATTTTGTAAACTCTTGCATTGAGTGTGGATTATGTACCTATAATTGTCCGGCCAGAATCCCCATTTTAAACTATATCCGAGTATCCAAGCAGGAAATTAAAAGAAAAAGGAGTCGTTGATGAAACATTACGTAATTACCGCTTCTCCGCATATTCGGAGCAAAATCAATACTGCTTTTTTAATGAATATGGTCAGTATTTCATTACTTCCTGCTACACTTGGTGGAATTGTCATTTTCGGTTGGTCTAATACGATTCCACTCATTCTTCTTTCCATTGTTTCTGCAGTACTTAGCGAAGCCCTATTCCAGAAGATGTTGAAGCTACCCATGACCTATTTAGATGGAAGTGCTGTTGTGACTGGTTTTCTATTGGCTCTTTGCTGTCCACCTAGTATACCCTTGTGGTTGCCTGTTCTTGGTAGTTTCTTTGCCATTTTTTCAAAACAAGTTTTCGGTGGTTTAGGACACAATCCATTTAATCCAGCTCTTATTGGGAGAGCTTTCTTAGTATTATCATTTCCTGCGCACATGACATCCTGGATGAAACCGTTTGATGTAGTTACTACATCAACTCCCCTTGCTATTTATGCTGGAAAAGGGATGGAGGGGGTTCTGAATGCCTTCCAAGGATCCTCTTCAGTTATGTACAATAATATGTTTTTGGGGCTTCGCGGAGGTTGTATTGGTGAGGTATTTATTCCAGGAATCCTTGTAGGCTTAGCCATTCTATTGGTAACCAAAACAATAAAATGGTATATTCCTCTCACCTATATCGCTACTGTTTTCTTCTTTTCCTGGATGCTTGGAATGGACCCAATATTCTCCATTTTAAGCGGCGGAGTATTGTTTGGTGCTTTTTTTATGGCAACCGACTATGTAACTTCCCCTATGCTTCCTCAAAGCAAAATTATATATGGCTTTGGTTGTGGCTTCTTAAATGTCATGATACGCTTCTTTGCCAATATGCCCGAGGGTACAACCTTCGCCATATTGCTAATGAATGTAATTACACCTCTATTGGATAACCGTATCAAAAAACCAGTTGGCTTTATAAAGGAAAAAGTCTCATGAAACAAAACCAAACTTCCCAAATCATCAAACTTGGTATCACATTGTCTGTGTATTGTATTGTTGCGGCATTTGCTCTTAGCGTCACGTACTCTGTCACTTTACCACAGATCCAGTACCAACAGAAAATTGCTACAGAACAAAGCATGAAAACCATTTATCCCAATGCTGTTTCATTTGAGCTTTGTATAGATGACAAAGAAAAACCTATTTTCCATAATCAGTCCATAGACAGTAATACTTCGATTGACTGCATATATGAAGGAATTGACCAGGACAATGCACTTCTTGGATATCTTGTAAAGGGTTCTGCACAAGGTTACGGAGGGCCAATCATTTTTATATATGGTTTGAATCTGGACAAAACTATACATTCCGTTTCTGTAATTGAGCACTCAGAAACACCCGGTTTAGGTGCCAATGTTACGAAAGAATATTTTTTGAAACAATTCCAATCAAAATCGATATCGGATGCATTTACGGTCAAGCAAGATATTACTCCTATTACCGCATCAACCATAACTTCAAGAGCTCTTTCTGAAGGTATTAAAAAAAGCGTTTCGTATGTAGTCGATCACATGACGGAGTTATCCTATGAAAACAACTACTAAAAAACTTTTAACAAAAGGGTTGATTAAAGAAAATCCTGTTTTTGTCTTAATGCTTGGTCTATGTTCGGTACTTGCTGTTTCAGTATCTGTAATAAATGCATTGGGAATGACGCTAGCTTTTACGTTTGTGACAGTTTTGTCAGAACTAACTATTTCACTTCTTCGCAAGTGGATCCCGAAAAGTCTTCGTATCCCTATTTTTATAGTCGTTATTGCTAGTTTTGTTACCATTTTACAGTTCCTACTTCAGGCCTATCTTCCCTCTCTAAACAAAGCTCTTGGTATTTTTATTCCACTTATTGTTGTGAATTGTATCATTATAGGACGAATCGAGTCTTTCGCTTCCAAAAAACCAGTTTTAGAATCCGTGTTAGATGGCCTAGGTATTAGTTTGGGGTATGGGTTTGCTATTGTATTTATCGCAATCATTCGTGAAATCCTAGGCAATGGAACCATTTTAGGATATGCCTTGTTTGGATCTTCATTTGAACCTGCATTAATGTTTATTCTTCCTCCTGGAGCTTTTTTAGTGATCGGGGTTGAAATCGGCATCATTAATCACTTGTCAAAAAAGCGTTCCAGAAAAGAGGTGGCTGAATGAACTTTGTTAATATTCTGATTCAAACAATATTTTCGCAGAATTTTATTTTTATGCGTTTCTTAGGATTGTGTCCTTTTTTCGGATTAACCAATGATATGGATTCTTCTATTGGCATGGGTGGAGCTGTCACTTTTGTTACCGTCATGGCCTCGGTTGTAAGTTACTTTGTGTACTATTTCGTTCTCATCCCTTTAGGGGTAGAATACTTACAAACCATCGCGTTTATTCTTACAATTGCTGTCTTTGTCCAATTGGTCGAGATATATCTAAAAAAAATGATTCCCAATCTTTATAAAGTTATGGGCATCTATCTACCTCTTATTACTACGAACTGTATGATTCTAGGTGTCACACTTTTAAATATTCAAGAAGGATATTCATTGCTTGAAACAATCTTCTTTGCTTTTGGCTCTTCGATTGGTTTTACACTAGCAATGATACTTATGACCGCTATACGGATTCGAATTGCCGATTCAAATATTCCCTCTTTTTTTAAAGGAGCACCGATTGTTTTTATTGCTGCTTCCTTTATTGCCATAGCCTTTATGGGTTTACAAGGGCTAGGTGGTTAGCATGAATTGGACAATCATACTTTCATCTGTTGTTATTCTTTTGGTTCTTGGTTTGTTGTTCGGTTGGATGTTAGGAGTTTTTTCTAAAGTATTTTACGTGAAAGAAAATCCCTTGGTTGAAAAGATTAAAGATGTTTTACCACAAGCGAATTGCGGTGCTTGCGGTTTTTCTGGATGCAGTTCTTTTGCGGAAGCACTTGCCAATGGTGATGCCCCTATAAATGGTTGTGTAGCAGGAGGTCAAGATACCATTGACACCCTAGCCCCAATTCTTGGAATCTCGCAAGGTTCTACTCAAACAAGATATGTTGCCGTTGTTCTTTGCAAAGGTGGCCAAGAAGAAGCCCTTATAAATGCTGACGCCAAAGGAGCTTCCTCCTGCATGATGGCACACTATCTTCGTTTAGATGACAAGGTGTGTCACTTTGGTTGTTTGGGGTTTGGAGATTGTGTCAAATCGTGTCCTTTTGGTGCATTAACCATGGGGAATAATGATCTACCAATCGTAAATATGAGTTTGTGCACAGGGTGCGGTATATGTGTCGAAAAATGCCCTCGTGACATTATTAAGCTCTTTTCCGATACAAAAAGAGTACTTTGTTTGTGTAGCAATAGAGATACCGGCTCGTATGTTCGTAAAGCATGCAAAGTTGGTTGTATATCCTGTGGACTATGTGTTAAAAAGTGTCCAGAAAAAGCAATCGTTTTTAAAAATAATTTACCTCTTATCGACATTGAAAAATGCACTCTTTGCGGAATTTGTGTTACAATATGTCCAGTACATTCTTTAACATTACGCCAAGCCTTAACGGAGAAAAATGAATAAGAAAAAACTACACTCATTCCAGATGCGATTGCTGTTAGTTTGTTTTATTTTAGGAGTTTTCTTTTCTAGTTTTTTAGTAAGTTATGCTTCAAAGCCACAATATTTAACCATCCAGAACCACGGGGAAACCTCCTATGAAAGAGCTATTGTTCGAATTCCATTAGAAAAAGCCCCAAATGGGAGTTATTATCTTGTAGAAGAAGGTAGTGAATCCTCTCACAAGAACACAACGAATGCTATCATAACTACATCCCAAAGCAGTAGTTTACTAGTTTCAGCCCCCCTTCAACCCAATCAATCAAAAGTGTTCCACATTCAAGAGAGAAAAGCATCTGAAATTAACTCTGTACCAATATCAACCGAGGCTGGAACCTATTTCCACTTTGTTAATTATGAGAATGCTTACATTATTTCTTGTGAAAATGACAACCAGGTAGATATATATACTCCAAATGAACAGCTTCTAGATTCAGTAACCTTACAAAAAGGGAAATTTCACATATATTCCTCTACCAATCCAACCAACATACTCATTAAAACCAAAAAACCTGTTTTTGTATACGAAAGCTCTCTTACAGTGGATTCTATAGCGAATAAAGAGTCTGAAGACAGTGATACAACAACGTTGTTTGGAAACAACTTCTATTTCTTCCATCCGGGTCACCTGTGGTTATCTTCTTACAAAAAGAATACGACCATCAAAATTGTAGATGAAAACCAGCTTGAAGTAAAAAATGTAACGGTTCAACCTGAGAAGGGGATGTTCATTGACGACTTACAACCAGGTGTTTACTCGATTATTGCTAGTTCTCCAGTTACTGCTCAGTTTGGATATGTAGACAACGAAAATTTTTCATATGTTATAGGAAATTCTACCTCTGTTCATGGATTCTGTTTTGGAGATTTACTGTTTTATTCACCTTATGACAATGCACAAATCAAACTTCATTCCACCACTATAAATGAGACCTTCACTTTGCCAAACAAAGGGGAAACGAAACTTGTCTCTTTGCTCCATAGCTTTAGCCCCATGTTGCCTGAATACACATATTTCACCGCCACTAGCAACGTTCCCTTTCAAGTCTTAACCTTTTCTTCTGGTAAAAATTTTGGTGGTGAATTTTCCCCAGGTCAACATGGATGTTTTTTAGATTCTGATTTTACCATTATCTCTTCTAGAATTTCTAAAGAATTTTCAAAAGATCAAAAAAGCCTGATTGAGATATATAGTCAGCATCCCCATACGAAGGCAACGTTTTCAACAAACAATCCAGAAAATGATCAAACCGTCACCTTAAAAAAGTTTGCTCTCTATAATTTCACATCATCGGATCCTTTAGAAAAAGTCATGATCTCTTCTGATGAGTCTCTTCTGTGCCTTCAACTGCATAATTATACGAACAAAGGTCTATTCTATTATGTACCGCCCCTTTCAAATGCTGATATTTCTTATTCATTCAGCTCTTCTCCCTCCGACCAAGGGGGACTTTTCACCAATCAATCTGATGCCAAATTTCAGTATCGCATCTTTTTTTCACTTCCTCGATGGAAAGCGTTCTTCTCACAAATCCTCAATCCAAATCTTCTACTTTTTACAATCTTTTTTTCTGGTCTTTTATTAGTACTTCTACTTCTTGCTATCTTGCTTCTTTGCAAACACAAAAAAATAGAGCCAACTTCTACCTCATCTGACTCTTTCAAAACGGAACCCGCTCCGATTCCTTCCAAATCAGATACTCAGAAAAACGATTTTTCTATTCTTGAAAAGAAAGAAACTTTTTCTTCAATAGAAAAAATACACAAATCACCCGTAAAGCATGCGACGCAAGAAAACAAACAAGATGACGAGTTCAAAGCTGATGAATCCACGCAAGAATCTCTTCCAACTTTAGATGACCAAAAGGAAACCTCATCCAAGATCCAAGAGGAACCTAAAAAGAAAATACGATTTGATCCTTCCGCTACCCCTGAATGGCTTTCTGAAAACCAAGATGGAAAACAACCAGATGAAAAAACTGAACGTGCTGACCAAGAAGCCAAATCAAAAAGTTCAAAGCACCATAAATATCGAAAAGGCTTGCGAATTAACGATCCACACCTTGAAGACTGCGATTTTAAAAAAGATCTCCCAGCTCTTGATACAAATGAAGAAGAGATTTATACAGAAATCAAGCATGCGAAAAAGAAATCCTCAAAAGAGTTCATCGAAGACTCCCAAACAAAATCACCCGGTTTTAGTGCCAACACTACTGATCAAGAAGATTTTAATAAGATCGATGAAACAATGTCTTCTATACCGAAGAATCGGCAATCCAACGTAGAACCCCAAGAAGAAACTGCATTAAAGGATTCAAAAGAAACCTTGAAAAAGACTCTCACCAATTCTTTTTCAGTTGAATCTGAGCAACCATCTGAATCCTTTCAAAACGACAGTAAAATTGAGAAGATTTATCAAGAACCTGTTTCGGAAAGACATACTAAAGATTCTATGGTGCCTTCCATTGAAAATTTATTTTACACACCTGTTGTGTTCGATCCAGGCTCTGCTAATCGGTTGTATATGGAAGGATTCCTGCAGCAATATTCAAAAGGATTCATTGTTTCTTCCTCAGCAAAGAAGTTAAATTCCGCGGTCGTCGCACTCCTAAAAACAATAAAGTTGAATCCTAACGATATTGCGAAAGCATCCACAATGGCTGATGTGTGTGATACTTTTGAGGAAGCCGGGAAAGCATTCTCCCTTTGTAAAAAGAAAAGAATCAAGGTGTATATTACTTCCTACAAACTCCCTAAGTTTTTGCAAGGAATCACAATCTATTCAGTTCAAGATCTAGTCAAGCGTTTTCATTCGAAGGATGAATGATTTCAAAAAACATTGCCACAATTTGTTAATTATTCTGGTGTTATTACCATTGCTCTCTTTTCATTCATGCTCAAGGAAACAGTCTCATATTGTACATTCTTGGACCGAAAGAACTTTTTTCGTAATGGACACTTTTCTTATCATATCTATTCCACCAGAAGATTTTTCAGATCACATGATCGAAGAATTGATAACGATGGTGCACGATACAGACAAAAAATTAAATGTTTACACAATAGGTTCTGATCTATATCGTCTTCGACAAAACGCCGGTTACGTTCCAGTTTCTATTGACTCTGAAACTGTTTTCATCCTACAACAAGCCATCTCTTTTTGTCAACAAACCAATGGAGTATTTGATATTACGGTTGGACCACTTGTTGATCTTTATCGTTTTCACGAAGTAGAACCTTATGTTCCCTCTAAAAAGGAAATTGATACAGTACGACCATTGGTAGATTATAAAGAAATCGTTCTTGATGAAATCAATAGAACTGCTTTTTTACCTACCAAAGGAATGTATATTGATTTATCCGGAGTTTTGAAAGGCTACATTCTTGATAAAATTTCTGATTTTTTTGTAAAGCAAGACATAGAACACTTTTATGTGAATTTTGGTGGGAATCTTTCTTTGTCTCTTGAAGAAGCTTTATATGTTGGTATTGAGAATCCATTTAACAAATCTCCCCAGAAAGGTTTTTTCTGTTCTCAGGGTTTTGTTTCTACTTCTTCAGCTACACATCAATTCTTTGATCAAGGGACAAAGAGATACTCTCATATCATTCATCCTTATACCGGCTCTGCAGAACCCATTATTGGGTCTGCAACCGTTGTTACATGGAGTGGCATTGAATCAGATTTTTTATCGACGTATTTTTTCTTGGTCGGGACGCAACCTGACCCAAAAATACAAAAACAATATGTTTCGCAATCGTCAATTTATCTATACACACTCAAAGAAGTATTTACAATCTATGCAGAACATTACAGTTCGTAAAATAACAATTTTTGCTTTATTACTTGGAATAGGAATCATTCTTCATTTTCTTGAAATCTACATCTCCATTCCTGTCGGTGGTTATATGGTAAAGCCCGGCATTGCTAATATTGTTGTGTTGTTCTGCCTATACTTGTGTAGTTTTCGGGATGCTGTCTTTTTGGCTTTTACTCGAGTTCTTGTATCTTCTTTGTTTGAGCCTTCTATAACTATCGTCACTATATGCATATCTTTAGGTGGAGTCATTCTTAGTCTACTTTGTATGGGAATAGTTTATGCTATTCGTTCCCAAAACATTGTTATTATTAGCATTGCAGGTGCTATTGCACACAATATTGGACAATTAATTGTTGTTCTTGTTTTTATTCCTAATAAATATTTACTATACTATGTACCATTACTGATAATTTCAGGTTTTTTTGGCGGCTTAATCACAGGGTGGATTGTTACATTATCATTACCAAAGATACAACAACCTGTGACATAAATTTTATAGTTGGAGTGAAATATGATATTTGGTCATTTTGGTAAAGATATTGCTATTGATCTTGGGACAGCAAATACACTTGTATACATAGCTGGCAAAGGAATAATGTTACGCGAACCATCCATTGTTGCCGTTCAAAGAGATACGGGAGAAATTATTGCCATCGGAAATGAAGCAAAAAGAATGGCTGGTAGAGTGCCGGAAGCTATCCAAATCATTCGTCCATTAAAAGATGGTGTAATTGCCAACTTTGAGGTGACACAAAAACTAATTGAATATCTTATTCAAAAGGTAGGTGCTCGAAAAGGTCTTTTAGGAAAGATCCGCCCAAGACTTGTTATTGGAATACCCTCGGGAATTACAGAAGTTGAAATGCGAGCAGTCATAGAAGCTGGGTATCAAGCAGGGGCAAAATATGTTGGTTTGGTTCAAGAACCTATGGCAGCATCTTTAGGTGCCAATCTACCTGTAAATGAACCTACGGGCAATATGATTGTCGATATTGGTGGAGGTACGTGTGAAGTAGCCGTTGTTTCCCTGAATGGAATTGTTGCAAAAAACTCCATTCGTATTGCCGGCGATGAAATGAATGAAGCGATACTTCAATATTTAAAGAGGCAATACAATCTATTGGTAGGAATATATACAGCAGAAGAGATCAAAATTGAGATTGGTACAGCGTATCCTAGTGACGACATAACGTCTGCTGAGATTAAAGGAAGAGATTTAATAACGGGTTTACCTAGAACTGTTACCATTACGTCCGAAGAGACCCGTATTGCTCTCAACGACGTTCTGATAAGTATCATGGAAGCATTGAAAGCAACTTTGGAAGTAACTCCTCCCGATCTAGCTGCTGATATTATTGATCGAGGGATTTTCTTAGCGGGTGGGGGATCTCTAATCCGAGGAATGGCTCGGTATATATCAGAAGGAACTGGCATATTAGTTTCCAATGCAGAAAACCCTGTATTATGCGTTGCACTCGGAGCTGGCAAAATTGTAGAAAATCTTGAAAAGCTAATGCCCCTACTTCTCAAAGTAAAATATTATCGCTAACCAATGGCTACTCCAAAAAAAAGATGGTTAATACTTTTATTCAGCACCTTTCTTTTCCTTTTTTTTGGTGTTATCTGGTCCCAACACTTTTCAAGTTCGTTTGCACGAGTAACCCACTCTTTCTCTAGATCAATACTAGTACCGATAGGTTCAACTTTTTCAAAGACTGGAAATTCTATTGGAACCTTTTTTTCTACTATTACAAAATATCCATCAGTAAACAATGAATTGGCTGAATTGCGTGTTCAAAATGAAAAATTACTTAGCGAAATAGCCTTACGTGATGCAATTCAAGAAGAAAATCAAAGACTTTCTTCTTTGTTCCGAATATCCCATGAGTATGAAAATTTGCTTCCCTGTCATATTCTATTACGCGATCCAACGAATCCGATGAATTTTACTATCAATGCGGGAACACATCATGAATTACTTGAGAATAGTGCAATAGTAAGTCCTATTTTCGTGTCCTCCACAAAAACTCGTTTGCAGTTGATTGGTAGAATTTCTCGAGTAGGTTTTTACGAATCCGATGTTTTATCTCTCTTTGATGAATCATCTCATATTAGTATTCGCAATATTCGAAACAACACCATCGGTACAATATCTTTTGATAAAGGTCAAAATCAACTTTTTATCAAGTTCTATCAATCCCAAGATTTTCAAACTGGTGATGTCGTTGTTGTGAGTAATTACTCGTCATTGCCTAACAATCTCATTGTTGGTATTGTGGATCGAGTGGAACCCTCTTCTTCTATCCATACCATTGCCATCGTGAAACCATCTATCGATGTGGAAAAACTAACAGAAGTTTTTGCCATCCAATGATCCTTTTCATTTTTGCTCTTCTTCAGCTTCTTTGTGTCGTTTTAGACGTATTTTTTTTTCCTTCTTTTTCGCAATCTTTCCAATCTTGGATTGACTTGTCCATCATTGCTTGCATAGGAGGATTGTTCATCTTTGATACTACTTCCCTCTATATCTCTATTCCCCTCCTCTTGATAAAAGTAAGTTTCTTTCCCCCATCTTTGTTACTACTCATCGTTTTGTCCTACTTGTTTTTTATTCTTTTTGTTCTTCTTTTAACAGCCTTTTTTCAAATCCATGTTTCCATTGTGTTGTTAGTTGTATTACTACTATTGTATCCACTCTATTTGCTTCTTCTTTCACGTTTAGTAGATATTTCTTTTCTTCGATCTATGATCGCTCAAACAGTTCTCTTTTTTGCCGGAATGTACCCGTTATTACGATTCCTTCATAAAAAATACCCCTCCGCCCATCGAAATCATAAAGCTTTAGTATGAAGATGACACCAGGGTACTCTTTTCAAAAGATGATCTCCAAGGATATCCATCCATTGAAAATGGTTCTTTTTTTAGTATTTGTCGTTGTTGTCTTTCTTTTCATCCTTCTTAGAATATTTCAAATACAGGCTTACCAGCAAGATAAGTTTAGCCATTTAGCCATTAATAACTATACTCGTACCATTACTCTAGAATGTCCCAGAGGTACAATATACGATCGAAATGGAAAGACATTAGCAAAAGATGTTCCCACATACCACCTGTATGTATCTCCTCATGAAATTGCCGATATCGACTATCTTGCAGAACTATTAGATCTATATATAGGGTTGCCCAAAGAAAAAACGATCACCAACATTCAAGAATTATTTTCCTACTCGGAAGTTCTACTGAAAGAAAACTTGTCATATGAAGAAAAAGTTCGTATTGAAGAAAATGCATTCAAGCTTAAAGGAGCTTTTATTAAAGAAGGTTTTCGACGTTTTTACCCCTATGATACATCTCTTTGCCATGTGTTAGGGTATACTGGAATGGTTACAAAAGAGGATTTACAGAACCCTAAACTAGCCCGATATAAGCCCAATGAAAGAATTGGACAAACCGGTGTTGAAAGATATTATGAAGATTTCCTGCACGGGTACCCCGGTATCAATAAACAAACGATAAACGTTCTTGGATCAGTTCAAAAAGAAGAAATTGAAAAAGAGATAGTAAAAGGAGAAGATATTAATTTAACAATAGATATCGAATTGCAAAAGAAAGCTGAGGAAGTTTTATCAAATCACAGAGGATGTTTAATTTTTATGGACATTCCCTCAGGAGAAATCCTGACATGTGCTTCAAATCCTGGCTTTGACCCAAACTTTTTTTCAGGACCAAGGCCTCTGGAAAAATGGAATCAATGGATTGAAAACCGATCTTTTTTTAATATTGCCAGTATGGGTCAATACCCACCAGGTTCCACATTCAAACCATTTGTCGCGCTGTATGGCTTGTCACAAGAAGTAATAACATCTAACGAAGAACTACTTTGTGAGGGCTCTTTGCAAATACCTGGTCAAAAAGACAAATATCAATGCTGGGTATATCCATCTTCTCATGGGTTTCTTGCTCTTACAAAAGCGATTCAAGTATCCTGCGACGTTTTCTTTTACAAACTAGCCGATCGATTTAATATAGACCATTTTGTGGATTTCGCGGTTCAATATGGAAAGCTGTCAAAAAAAACTGGTATTGATCTTACATATGAAGAAAGTGGCTTTTTGGGAACTCCTGAGTGGAAGACTAAATTCAAAGGAATTCCATGGTATAGCGGAGATAGCATGAATTTAGGAATTGGCCAAGGATTATTAACAGTAACTCCTCTTCAAATGACCAGATTATATGCTAAAATTGCAACATATGGCAAAGACGTAACACCTCACTTTTTAAAGGAAACCCTTTCCGGGAAGAGTTTTTTTGATTTACACACGGCTCCCTCTTCAGAGTCTACGCCTAAATACTCGATTTCAAAAGAGTCTTACGATATTGTGTTACATGGTTTGTACCAAACTACCCAGTATCCTGGTACAGCTACACGATTGCGAATACCTACCATAAACATTGCAGCCAAAACAGGTACTGCACTTGTGGAAGGACAAAGAGGTACACAGCAACATTTATGGATGGGGGCTATTTTTCCATATGAAAAACCTAATCGAGTTGCATTCCTTATGTTTGAGAATTCATCTTTCGAATTTGCAAGTGACCTAGCACCTTTTTTGAAAGATTTTATACTATACTATGACGAACTTTACCAAGCGGAGGTGAATTAAATTGCCCTCAAAAAGAACACCAGACTCAGTTGTAAGCTTTAAAGGGTTTTCTGAAGGTATCCTCATGTCATTGATGCTCCATGAATATGAGTTCGATAAAGTTATTCGAAAAGCTGTATCCATCTATAAAAAGAAAAAAGACTTTTTTGGTTCCAATGTTGATCTTTATGCTACTGCTTTTGATCGAGAGTTAACAGAGGACGAAGGTGGAATGGTACGCAAGATGTTTGACTATTTAATCCAAAAACCTGTTCACATCTACAGAGAAAATGCTCTTGATTCTTCTTCACACCCTTCTTTAAACTGTAACCAAGATACACCAGCTACTCCTTCTTCAAGCCAGGATGATTCAACAAATCCTTCCGATCCTAACGAGTTTCTGGTTATTGGAAAAAATGTTCGAGCAGGCGTTGTCGTCCAATCTCCTGGCAACGTGATTATCTTTGGAGATGTTCATTCAGGGGCAAAAGTTATTGCGGGAAAATCTTTGTACGTTTTTGGCACAATAAAGGGAGAAGTAGGTTTTTGTACACATCCTCATTGCAAACAAGCTCTTTTAGCTTGCCAAGAAATGAAAGCCATGCGCATCGTTGCAGCGAATCAGTCTCTAGAAAATACGATTTCAACCTTTGGAGACGTTTCCATACCCGTTTACATTTATTACAATGAAGGAGAAGTGAGTATCATAAAAATCACACAGGAGTAAGATGGGACAAATCATTGTATTCACCTCTGGCAAAGGAGGTGTAGGTAAATCAACATTGGTCGCAAATATTGGAACTGGCATCGCTCTTAAAAAGAAAAGAGTGGTAGTTATTGACATGGATATCGGTTTGCGAAATCTAGACATGATTATAGGTCTTGAACGTAAAGTCAAAGCGAACGTTGTCGACCTTACCAAGAACTTGTGCTCTTTAGAAGATGCGTTGGTTTTTGACAAAAGAACTCACAATTATTTAGCCCTTATAGCTGCATCCCAAAGCGATTTAAAAAAAGATGTCAATCTCTTTAAGTTTCACAAAGTCCTTACCGACCTTGAGGACTCCTTTGACTATGTTCTGATTGATTCTCCAGCAGGTATTGAAGAAGGTTTTAATAAATCAATCTTTTTTGCTAAAAAAGCAATTGTAGTCGTGAACCCCGAAATATCTTCCATACGTGATGCTGATAGGGTATTGGCTTTGCTCGAAAATCATCGCATTAAAAAGGAAATTTTTTTACTTATTAACCGTTATCGTAAAGAGTTGATTCGTCGAAGTTATTATATTTCTGCAGAAGAGATCATCTCTCTTTTGAGTGTTCCTTGTATTGGTGTTATCTCGGAAGATGAAAGGATTTTGCGCCAAAATAACTCCGGCGTCCCTTTTGTATATCAAAGCAATTTTGCAGTTTCAAGTGAGATCAAAGAAGTAGTAGACAAAATAGTTGGTAAAAAGAAAACGATCAAGAACAATTCGCCCCCTACAAAATCAATATGGGAAAAAATGAAAAAGAATTCTGCATAAGGAGAAAACATGACTTCAAAATTAACCGACCGTCTAAAACGAATTTTGGATGAAGACAGAAAAGTTTTATCCCCTCAGAGTGAAAGAGACCTTCGAAAAAAATTAGCGACTGTATTGGCTCAGTATTTCCCCATTGATAAACGTAAAATGCATATTCGCATTGTACGAACAAATCTTCAAACTTCTTATGAATTAACTGCTGACATGCCCATAAAGAAAAGCGAACTCGACAAAGAACAATGAAAATACTTCAAACAGGGGATTATTTTCTAGGCATTCAGAATCTGGGGAAAAAAGAACCATCTCCTTATCTTTTTTCTCAAATTCACGACTATACAAGATATATTTCCTTTATAACACAATATGCAAAATCCAATCAAGTGGATGCAGTTCTTCTCTCAGGCAACCTATTCTTTTCTTCCCTTCCTAGTGATTATCTTCAATCAATCATCCTTGAACAAGTCAAAGAACTTGCGGAATCGAATATTGATACTGTAGTGCTGAAGGGGAAATACGATCAACCAACCCAAGATTATTCCTTTCTAAACTTTTTGCAATCCCTTCCTTACAAAACCACCCATATTGTTCAAACGGATGAATGCGTTGTACTAAAAAAGAATCAAGAGATTGTCCAGATTGTAGCAATACCCTATCAAAATAGTTTTGCAACAGAAAAGACCGAAGGGTTTTCCCATGGTGAAATAGGAAAAAAGCGTATTGCCAAACTTCTCCCAAAGGTCGAACCCGATTCATTTTCTTTGCTTTTTATGCAAGCTGCCCTTTCATTTTTGGAACCTTTTTTCTTGGTACCCGATCTACCCATATTCCTTCCTGAATACTTAAAGACTCTACCGTTTCAGTATTTTGCTTTTGGCGGACAACCCTTCAAAAAGCTGGAGAAGATGTCAAATAATACGATTTCATGGATAGGATATGCGGGATCTCTTGGTGAATTTGAGTATGCAGACTCTACTATTGAAAGAGGCTTTCTTGTAATGGATACGCAGCAACCATCAAACCCTCCCCAATTCATACACAATTCGCAGCAGCGGCCAACCGCCCTTATCCGTGTTTATGTTAATTCTGAAAAGGAAGCAATCGAAAAGCTAAATGAAGAATTTTTGCTAAATGATTATCGGGAACATATCACAAGAATTGTTTTACATACAGACGCCAGTCTTTCTTTATCAAAAATCCACAAACACTTCGAAGATCATTGCTTTCATATTCATAGCATTGAACAACAGGGTAAACGTTTGTGTTACGTGGGTGATGAAGAAATTGTTCCCATTCGAAAATACATTGACATCTTCTTTGAAGAAAAGCGTTTGTCCTTTCCCCAAGATCTCGAAGAAGAAATTGAAAACCAGTGTTTATCTTATATCAGTAATGAGTTTTTAACATGAACCCACTCGAAATAACTCTTCACCATTTTCTTTCCTACAAAGAGACTCATCGGTTGGATCTACGAGACACATCTTCTATGATCATTACTGGAGACAACGGAGCTGGTAAGAGTTGCATTCTAGATGCAATCATGTTCTCCCTATATGGATTAACAAGAACTTCTACTGGAAAGCATAGTATTGCGGCCCTTGTTCACTTTGAAGAAAAAAATGCCTACACAGAGTTTACATTCAAGCACCAAGGTGCTTGTTACAAGATTACACGAACGACGTCTTCTGATAACAGCATAGAAATAAAAGAAAAGAAGCGATCGTATTGGAAAAACTTGACAAAAGAAAATGATTTGAAAACGCAAAGTTTTATCAATGAACTTTTAAAAATGGACGCAAACAGTCTTTTCATGACAACCATTATGAGCTCTTCTTTTCAAAATCAAAAGGAGTTTTTGGAGTATTCTGAAAAAGAAAGATATAAAAAATTAGCTACCTTTTTGGGACTACCCATCTTGGTAAATGCCTATATTCAAACGCAAAAAGACCTTCATCAATACAACTTGCGAAGACAAGTCCTAGAAGCCTACATTGAACAAAACAAGCATAAGTTTACACAAAAAAAGGCTTTGCAAAAACTGCTAGATGAAGAAATTGACACAAAGAAGCAACTGGAAGTCAAGATTGAAAAAACAAATGCAGCAATTGAATCTCTTTATATTGAAATTGACACCATTCGAAAACAACTTGAAAAAAAATCAAATCTTATGGAACAGATCCATCAACTGCGTAATTACCAAAATGACCAACGGAAAGAAAAAACAAAATTTCTCGACGCGCTCAGTGAAATCCAAAAATCTGTTTCTTTGCAACACGAAATTGAGAACGGCTACAAACAGTTACTTGATCTGATTCAACAAAACAAAGTTTTTAACGAAAATTTGGAACAAAGACAGCGAATTGAATTGCAAATGAATGAGATTCAAAGCTGCATTGAACAAGAAGAAATGGAATTAAAGGTAAAACGCAATGAGCTTGAACAAAAAGAAATGGAATTTTCCCAAGAAAAAAGTCTTTTGCCAGACTTGAATTTAAAGATGCATGATATACAGTCTAAGCTAAAAGAAATGGAGAAAAAAAGATATCAAATTGAGAAATTGGAGCAAGAAAAAAGTGATATTCAAAATGAAATTTCCTCTTTAACTGAAAAAATTGGAATGTTGAAACAAGAAAAAATAGAACTTCTTGAAACATGCAATACAATTTCCAAACAAATAGCAGATAACGAACAACTCATTCAAAAAGAAACCACTATTAAGAAAAAGCTCCAAATAATCCGTGAGAACAAAGAAAAAGTAAAGCTCCTTCGGAGCAACGTCGAAATTGAGAAAAACAAAAAGCAAAATTTGCAGTCACAAAATGAAAAATTCATTGCTATGGCTATTCATTTGAAAGAAAAAATACGTTTTCTGGAGCTTCCTAACAAATCTGAAAATCGTTGCCCTTTATGTGGAACTCCTCTCAACAAAGATAAGGAAGCAGATATTCTTCTAAACTATCGTAGAGATCTTGAAATGCGAGAAACAACTCTTGAAAAGAATACCAATACAATTCAGCGAATCTCTACTAAAATTGAGACACTTGAAAGTGAAATTCTTGTTCTGTCTGCGGATTTTCATCAAGAAGAAGAATTGCAAAATTTGTATCTACGAATCCAAGAATGCAAATCTTCTTTAAGCAAAATCACAGAAAATCACTACCGGGCTAAACTAAAAGAATCGAAAATTGAAGAAGAAATGAACAAAACTGCTTACAAAATAACCAATCTAAAGAGTCGTTTCAAGACGATTGACAAGCAATATGTTGAAGCTATGTATGTGGTCTCCAATCAATCGGTGCATGAAAATAATTTAAGTGAACTCCACCGTCAAATTTCACAAGCATTGGAAGCTGACCAAAAGCTTCCATCTGTAACCAAGGAGTTAATTGACATCAAACGACGTCTTGAAACCAAGAATTATGCTACTGATCAGTGGAAAAAAATAAATGATTTAAAGATGAAGCTTTACTCCATTCACTATAGCGGACCAGAACATGAGGCCATTAAAAATAAGATTAATCAACTGAAGTATTTTGAAACCGAAAAAAGAATTATGGACGAGAAACTGCACGAAAAAAGCAGAATTTTATCTCATTTAAACGATATTGAAGAAAAACTCGAGCAGTTGGACTCAGATATTTCTTCTTTGGTTGAAAGTATCAAAAAAATCACCTACCAAAGCAATGACCTTGAAGAAGCTGAAGTTAAGTTGAAAGAACGGCATGTTGCAAAAGAATCCTTTCAAAAGGAAAAAGAAGATTTAATTATTACAATTTCAAAGCATGAACGAGATATGGAAATCTTGTATGAAGTTCAGAAAGAGTTTGAAAAGTCTCAGAAAGAACTACAAGAGATTGATGCTAAGTCTCAGATTGTAAGATATTGCCAACAGGTTTTTGCGAATGAAAATCTTCCCTCCTACATCTTTTATCGTATTCTTCCTCTTCTTGAAAGAGACGTCAATAGAATTCTTCGTGGGATTTCCGAAAAATCCCTTCAGATCAAAATCAATCTAGAGGAAGAGGAAAGGTCGTGTGAACAATCTTGCAAGATTTTTGTTTCCATCTCAAATGCAAACAATTTAATAGAATTTCCATATTTAAGCCAGGGAGAACAATTTAGCATCCACATTGCCTTTCGACTTGCCTTATCGCGGTTGTTGTATGAAAGCAAAGCGATTGAATCATCATTTTTGTGTATTGACAATGATTTTGGATCTTTGGATTCTTCAAGTAAACACCAAATCATGTATACTATTTTAAAAATCCAAAAAGAATTCCCAAAAGTTATTGTAATATCCCATAATAACGAATTTATAAATTCTTTTGATCAACACTTATTTGTAGAAAAAAAATCAAATGCATCACAATTTTCATTGTTTTAAATTGACAAAACTGGATTGTTTTTTTTAATGTTCAACGTAATGAATGCTTTGAATGAAAGCAGGTAACTATCTTGAAAAAAGTAAGCGATGTTGTCATTAACGAAAAGCGCTGTAAGCGTTGCAGTATTTGTGTACAAATCTGTCCAAAAAATGTTTTTGCTATAGATTCCACTGGGTATGTATTTGTAGAAGATTTACCATCCTGCATTGGATGTTTAGCCTGTCAGGAGCATTGCCCAGATTTAGCCGTTGAGGTACATTTTCATGAGTAAACACAAAGAAATTTTACAAGGTGCGGAAGCTTGTGTTAAGGGTGCAATAAAGGCAGGTATTGGTTTTTTTGCAGGATACCCAATTACACCATCTACCGAAATTGCAGAATTGTTCTCTACTGAACTTGCAAGAGAAGAAGAAATTTTTATCCAAATGGAAGATGAAATTGCCAGTATTACCGCTATTATTGGAGCTTCATTGGCTGGTAAAAAGTCCATGACAGCAACCTCAGGTCCTGGTTTTTCTTTAATGCAAGAAGGATTGGGTTATGCAACAATTGCTGAAGTACCAATTGTAGTAGTAAATGTGCAACGCGGAGGGCCTTCTACCGGTCTACCTACAAAAGTATCCCAGGGAGATGTAATGCAATCACGATGGGGTTCTCATGGTGATCACCCAGTGATTGTGTTAAGCCCATCTTCTGTGCAAGAACTTTATGAAATGACAATTCAAGCCTTCAACCTTGCTGAAAAATATCGCAATCCGGTTGTAATTCTTACAACTGAAACTGTCGTTCACATGAGAGAAAAAGTTGAAATAGACTCTCAACAAGAAGTAGAAATTGTAAATCGGCTTCTTCCTACATTCAAACCTGGAGATTCCTATTTACCGTATGGTAAATTTTCAGACGATGTCCCCATAATGGGGAACGTAGGAGATGGACTTGGAACCAGTGTAACTGGTCTTATCCATATGGAGAATGGTTTTCAGAGCGCTGACTATGAAGTAGCGGATCGACTTGTACGCCGCATCCACAGGAAAATTGAAAAGCATGCTTCTGATCTATTTGATGTAGAAATTTTGAATCCCGACGCAGAAACTATGTTTATTTCTTATGGAGTTGCAAGTCGTACAGTAAAGTCCTTAATTTACTCGGATCATCCGGAAATTGGGTTGGTGCGTCCAAAAACATTGTTCCCTATTGATCCTAAAAAAATACAAGATGCCACAAAAAATGCAAAACAAATCATTGTTACTGAACTAAACCTTGGACAATACTTTTACGAAATGCAAAGAATACTACCAAACAAAAAAATACACCTGATTGAAAAGATCGGTGGAGAATTAATTCCGCCAAAAGAAATGCTGAGAAGAATCGAGGAACTCCATGATTAAAGGTGAAAAGTTTCTGAATCCTGATCGTTTACCTACAATATGGTGTCCAGGTTGCGGAAATGGCATTGTGTTACATGCAGCAATGGAAACACTAGAAGAAATGGGTTGTACCAAAAAAGATGTTGTATGCATCTCAGGGATTGGATGCTCATCACGCTCTGGAACATATACACAGTTTGACCAGGTGCATACATTGCATGGTCGTGCTATTCCTTTTGCCACTGCAATAAAGCTAGCTCGACCCGATAAGAAAATTGTTGTGTTTACGGGAGATGGGGATGCAAGTGCAATTGGTGGTAACCACCTTATACATGCTGCAAGACGTAATATTGATATTACCGTTGTGGTTTTCAACAACAGCATTTATGGTATGACCGGCGGTCAAGTATCTCCACTTACTGGCCCGAACAAAAAAGGGACAACAGCACGCTTTGGTAATTTTGAGAATCAATTTGACTTTGTTAAGCTTTGCATTGGTACAGGTGCTACGTATATTGCACGAACAGGCTCCTACTTCTATCGAAACATGAAGAAGTATATGACAAAAGGATTTTCTAGAAAAGGATTCTCACTCATCGAGATTATAACGCAGTGCCCCGTTTATTATGGTCGATTGAACGGCACTCCTGACGCTTATAAAATGATGATGCAACAAAAAGAGCTACTGCTGGCACAATCGAAATACGATGCTCTGTCGGAAGAAGAAAAAGCATCGTTTTTACCCATGGGTGAATTTATTGAAGACAATCAGCAATTGTCCTACATCGAAAAACGTGAACAACTCTTAAAAAAGGTGAGAGAATCATGAGAAAAGAAATCCGATATTCAGGTTCTGGCGGTCAAGGATTAATTACAGCTACTCGGATTATTGCACGAGCAGCACTTAGAGAAAACAAAAACGCTCTACAATCCCAATCCTATGGAGCAGAAGCCCGTGGTGGTGCAACAAAAAGCGAAGTTATTATTAGCGACAGAGAAATCTTTTTTCCTGAAATCGAAGTACCCGACATCCTCCTTCTAATGACTCAAGAGGCTTACGCCAAATTTGGTGCCTCCATCGAGGAAGACGGTGTGCGCGTTTTAGATAGTTTCTTTATCCCCGACTATGATCCAATTTCCAAAGCTGTAACCTATACAGAACCATTTACTGCAATTTGTGAAGAAGAATTTGGAACTCGTATTGTTGCCAACATGATGGCAACGGGCTATATACTGGGTCTTACAAAAGTGATTGAACTTTCTTCCTTCAACCAAGCAATAGGTGACTTTTTCTCTGACAATAAACTCACATTAAATACTAAAGCTGCAAAATACGGATACGATTTGTCCAAAAAAGTTGAACGATAAACAGTAGCGATACAGTGCCATCTAGTGCTAGAAATTGATATTTTACAGAATGTCTGTAAAGGGACCATAACGGACATCATCCTGCATCTCAACTATCTCATTTCTTCTCTGTAAGGACTTTTTGGTAAACATTTTGGATTTTTTCTCGAAGGGTTGCATCCTTTTGGATCATTTTATAAATACAAATGATATCAAATCTTGCATCATGATACCCAATATCGCTACTTTGATAAAATTCTTTGCAGGTTTGCAATGCATCTTCTTCTTGAATGTTCAAATGAAGTAAAGTCTCGGATACTTTTGGCCATTTGTAGTCATTGTATAAGCCCGGTAACTGTACAATATTGGTATAGTACTTCATTGTACACCAATAGGGTATGGATGTATGATTTAAAAAAAAGTGACGTAAGAACTGAATATCAAAATTTGCATTGTGGGCAATCGATAATAAACCTTTCGTAAAAAAATCGTATTGAATTTCACTTGCATACGTAGCATATGGTTTCGCTCCGAGTTGAGTTAGCTTGGTTTTTGTTAAGCCATGGACTTTTGTTGCTGACAAAGGAATCTCTTCCTGAACTTCAAAATAGAAATTTTTTGCTTTGAGAATTCTCCAATTACGGTCCAAAAGAATATATGCTAGTTGCACTGGTTTATCGGAAGGAGGTCGCAGACCAGTTGTTTCAAAATCAAAAATGGCATATGAAGGAATGTCAAACAATCCAATAACAGAATCATCTATGAGTCTTTTTTTCTTCATTGATTTCCCCCACGCTACCCTTTGTCTGTTAAAACTGAACAAAGTCACAAAAAAAGCCCCCTCTTTGCATAAAGAAGGGGCTTTTTCTTATTTAGACGAGTTCAACCAACTCTTCCAAGGTAATCAATTTCACATTTTTTCTATTTCCCACTACTTTACGAAGGTCTTGAGTAAATCCTTTTTTACTTATGAAGTAATAGTGTTTTTGACGAAGTCTTGTTTTAAAAGGAACTACTTGAGTGCTTTCCACAAATGACCTATACATTTGTTTTGTATAGAGTGTTTCATCCACAAAAATGTCGCCAAATATGGCACGGCGATAATCGGTACTCATAATGTCAACATTATGCGCTTCATAATCCCACCACGGAGAGGTTAAAACAGGGCTAAATGGATCTTCTAGATCAGCTAGCCATTGTTTGCAAATTTCGACAACAACATGGTCAAGGAAGTTGTTATAATCATCCTGTAAGTGGTCTACAATAATATCAGGATCAAGCATGTGGAGAGCTTCTGGATCAAAATAAACATAACGGAACCAGAAATACAAGAACATATCACTGATCATGTATTTACTTTTTCGGGTTACTTTTGGATTTGTACTATTTCCAGGTACTACACGACCTATCAGTTTCATTTCTCGAAGCCGATCCACAAAAGATGTTAAATTATGGGTTTGCAGATTTAGCTGATGAGAAAGATCACCAATTTTTAACTCGTGATATGCAAGCACTTGAAGAACAGAATAATATGTAGAAGGTTCATGAAATTCGTAACGCAATACAGAGGTTGGATCATAAAAAGGAACCCTTTCAGGCGAGATAAAATTCTGTTTCACGTTGTCGAATAGATCAAGTTTTGGGTCAATCCATTCCATATAACGGGAAACGCCACCTGTAATTCCATACAATTCAATTTGTCGGATGGGATCCATATCTTTGTAATAGTCACGGAATTCTCGGAATGATAATGGTTTCAGCTCGATTGCGTGGAAGCGATCTTTTGAAAAGGTGGAAAATCGGAAGCTAATAAAATTAGCTTGAGGGAAAGAAGAGGTAATAAAAATTGTAAATGGGGAATTAACAGAATGCTTTTCGATAGAGGTTAAAATATCTTGAGTGATTTTGTATAAAAAGTGGAAATCGTCCCAAACAACGATGAAATTTTCTTTTTTTGCTAAGGAATAAAGGTTTGATAAGAAATCTTTCCAGGTAATATCCGATTCAAAATCGGGGTACTGTCTTCTAACAACACGGATAAAGCGTCGTATTTGTACGGGTGGATGTTGAGATAGGCATTTGAAGTAGAAACCTTTCTTGTCTTTCAAGAAATTTCTCACTAAATAAGTCTTTCCTCCACCAGCTGTACCATGTAACAAAATCATTCTAAAATTCTGTTCTTCGTACACTTTCTGTAAATAATCAAACTCTTTTTTGTGGATCATGATGTTACTCCTTGTTCTTTATATGAGTTTTATTTTTAATTATTGTAAGTAAATTCAATAAAAAAGAAATGAAAACAGAAAAAAAGTGAAACTTTTTTCATGTTTCGCATATTTAAATCAGCGGAGATTCATAGTTTGCCTGCCTTGAATCTCCGTTAAAACGGGTTGAATATTCGGGAATCGTAACAATTTCTAGTTCATAGCCGTTTTCACCAGAAACCAGAAACAACATCTGGTTATGTTTTGAGGTTACAAAAAACACAAGGGATGTAGGAAGAGCTTCCTGGGATTCAGGAAGATATCCAGAATAGGAAATCGCTGAACTATTTGGTTCAAACAACAACCAGTAGGGAGTATCTTCAATATTCATGCGGATAAGGATGTTTTGGTCTGTAGTATAGATGCACGAAACTGGAGCATTGGGAATTTGGAATGTAGAGGGTAGGATAAATTCTTTCACTAGAGAGCCGGTCTCAATGGAAACAAATGCAAGGCTTAGTTTTTGCTCTTGTGATTCAATAATACGAACATAGATACTATCTTTCCAGATAGATGTAAGCTGGGAGAACTCCGATTGGTGACTCCAAAGAATGGTACCGGTCTCGGTGTCTAAACAAACAATAGTGGAGAAAGAGATTTCAACAAGGACTCTTTGATGCAAACTCTCTAAAGTTGAATATTCACATTCCACTCCATGTTGTTTAGAAAAATCACCTAAAATCTGGTGAAAAGGAGTTTGCCATAAAACATCTCCTTGGTCTTTATCAAATGCTATAAAGAAATACTGGGAAGCTTTTCTATAACTGCATAAAATAGAAGAGGACAGTTCTATGTAAGTGCTTTGAAAACGCACTTCTTGGAGTGATTCGTGCCGATATTCAGTAAGAATTTGGCCTGTTTGTGGTTCAATGCGGTACGCAAAAGGTTCTCCGTTTTCTTGGATGGGAATAAAAATGCTTGAATCGGATAAAATACGAAAATTTCGATAGTACTCTTGCTGATAGGGTTCATCAGAAAGCTGTAGAATTGAATTGTGCTGCCATGATTTTTCACCCGTTGAAGGGTGAATTCCAACCAAAGAAGATCCTTCTGTAAAAAGCAGAATAGTAGGTGAAAATCCTAAAAAGGAATGAGACTTATCTTCGAGAGTCATTGTCCACATAGCTTTTCCGGTGGAAGCTTGAATTCCCTTGACGGTAGCTTGTTGAAGAGAGCCATCAAAAAGCATACGAACAACAATGTCTTCATTAACAGCGAAATAATAATCATGGCCTGTTGGAGAAATATCTTGTTTCCAAATTTCCTGTGAATCTTTTTTTGATAAACAGAACAAATGGAATTTGTCACGGCATAAAAAGTAATCAGTAGAAGCTTGCAAAAAGGCTCTGTTATAAAAATAGGATTCAGTGTCAACCATTTCCTGATTTGATAACGCAATCTTTGTAAAGCCTGCTTCTCCAGTACTTACAAAGATTTCATGATCAGTCCATGTGCTACCGTATGATGGTGGTCCCATTGTGGATGGATAACGATGAAGAGATTTGCGCTGTAAAGCAGGACCCTGAAGAGGAGAAAGAGAATCTTTTTCGATCGATTCGTTACTATTCTGTTCTCCATTGAAATCCTTTTCATCGGTTTTTTCTTCGGGATGTTCAGAGGGGGAATTTTTCTCATGGTTAGTATTGGATTCTGTGGACGTAGAGGTACCATTCGCAGGAGGGTCTTGTTTGACCACATCTTTTGTACAAGAAACCACACAAAAGGAACAGACCAAAAAAACTATAAACAATATAGAAAGAAAGCCTTTTCTCTTTTTACTGAATATCATGAATAGACAACCAAGATAACTCTTTCTATTCTTCAGTAGGAGGTGTAAAGGTTCGACTGCTAAGCTCTCTATCAAGCATTAGTAGTCCTTTTCCATCACCAGCTACCATTTCGAGCTCTTGCACAATTTTTCCAACATTATCTTCTTCCTCAACTTGTTCATCCACAAACCAATTCAGTAAAGTCTTGCTGGGGTAGTCTTTCTCTTCTTGGGTAAGAGCAACTAAATCATGTATACAGGAAGTGATATGTTTTTCATGTTCAAGAGATGCCTTAAATGCATCTACTGGTGATTTCCATTCAAAGGTAGGTTCTTTAATTGTCGTAAAACGTACTCTTCCTCCTCTCTGAGTAATGTGCATAAAAAACTTTTCTGCATGAAACATCTCTTCTTCAGCTTGTACCTTCATCCAACTTGAAAAGCCGGCAAGACCAATGCTTTCGAAATAAGCTCGAATAGATTGATACAAATAGGCTGAATAAAGTTCTTCATTAATCTGTTGGTTAAAGGCGCTTTCAATTTTTTCGTTCATATTGTTCTCCTTTCGAGTAGATGATAACAAAATGTTAGGAAGCTTTTACATCCGTTTTCCACAATCCGTGAATATTACAAAAAGCATACACCGTACCTTCTTGAGGTGGGATGTCAAAAGTTGCTTCCGCAAGTTCCTGGCCAACAACTTCTTTTCGAATCGCAAAATCGTCTTTTTTTCGAAACTCGATCCATTCAATGTGATGCTTCTCTTCCATTGGATGAGGTACTTCACCAATCTTTACGACAATTTTGCTGGCGTGTTTTTCCACAACAGGTTTGTGTTTTTCGTTGCCCTTATCTTCTGTTTGTGGAATTCGTTCAACCATTGGTTTGCCGCAACAAATCAAAGGAGCAACTCCTCCTCGAAGTGTTTCAACAACGTTACCGCATACTTCACATTCATAAATACTGTCTTTAGAAGCCATAAAATCCTCCAATCATTGCAATAAATTTTGTAAAAACAACTCGGCTCGATGAACAACAAAACGATCATTACCATGTTTCAAATGATTTCGAGCCTCTTGCTCTGACAACCACATAAAATCATCATGCTCGTTAGCAATAAAACGAATATCCTTTTCCTCAGTAGTGCCAAGAAAAAAGACAACATCTTTTACACAATCAGGAAAAGGACAGTAACTGATTGTTTCTCGAAAACCGGGAATCAATCGAACATCTTGAAAACCAACTTCTTCGTAGACTTCACGCATTGCTGTTTGAACTTCACTCTCTTGAGCTTCAACATGCCCTTTAATAAGACCCCAATAGCGAGAATACAAACGGTATCGTACAAGCAAGTATAATACTCGATTTTGTTCATATCTATAAATAATTGTTCCACAAGATTTTTCAAATCTCATGAATATATTGTATATTGAATTAAATAAAAATAAACCGATTGAGGTGAATGATGAAAACTTATCTATTAAAATTTGTAGCTTGGGTTCTCTTGGTGTGCCTTTTTCTTGTTCCCTCTTATACATATGGATTCAATGATAAGAATACTACTTTAACGACGGCAAAATATCAAAATTTCTCCTTTGAATCAACGCCTTTGTTTTCCTCATCTAAACTGGTTCGTGTGATTGTGAAATGCAAACAACCCTCCATCGTTAAAAAATACCCTCACTATCAAAAATTGCTCCTCCATGACCCTGATTCCATGCAGAAGGAAGGGTTGTACAAAGAGTGGCTACAAAACAAACAACAACAATTATTAGATACGCTACCTTTGAATGACAGAATTCAAGTTTTAGGACAGTGGCAGATTGTTTACAATGGATTTGCCCTGTCTCTTCCGGAGTATGCTCTACCATATCTCGCTAAAAACCCTGATATTGTAACTATATATCGTGACAATACATTGTTTTATCCGGTGCGAGATATAACAATAGAAACAATCTTACGAAACAATATCCCCGTATTGGAAAACTATAACAATGTAATGATAGAACCAAATCCCGATATCCGCATTGGTATAGTGGACTCGGGGATTGACTACAATCATCCTGATTTTTATCCTACTGGCTTTGCGCAAGCTTCATCGAAAGTTGCAGGAGGGTGGGATTGTTATTATCCGGAAGAGGATCTGGGAAAAGAAAAACCAGGCGATCCTGATCCAATTGATGATTCCACTTTTACAGGTGGGCACGGTACGCATGTAGCTGGAATTGCAGGAGGTAACAACCCTTCGTCCCTGTCTCTTCATGGAATTTGTCCTGATGCTACTTTATATGCATATAAAGTGTTCCCTTCCAATAAAAGCGGTGGTGCCCCGTCGTACACTCTTATTACAGCCTGCGAATATGCAGTTCAAGATCAATGTTCTGTTATCAATTTATCCTTAGGGCATCCTGGCGAAAACCTCTCCATCGTCGAAGACAACCCTTATTATGAAGCCTTTAATATGACAAAGGCTAGCGGTGTCATGATTGTGGCAGCTGCAGGGAATGGTGGTAGCAGAACAGAATACAATCAGTGGCCCATCGATGCTCCCGGTGTTTTTGATTCAGTTTTGCAGGTAGCAGCATCTGATGATCGATTAATGCAACCTTTTACTATTCATACACCCATCAGTCAACGAACATTTTTAGGTCAAAATTCACGGTTTTCTCCCCCCTTTACTTCCGAACTAGATGGACTTGATATTGTATACTGCGGATTTGGTTCGAAAGAAGAATGCAAGCAAACCGACCTACATGGAAAAATTGCTCTCATTCAACGAGGTCCAAAAGACAAAGGAATCACTTTTTTTGAAAAAAACGTAAACGCTAAAGAGGCTGGAGCTAAGGCTTGTATCATTTTCAATTACGACGAAAGAAGCTTTAGTCCATCTCTTACCCTAGAAGGACTTCCTGATCCCTATATGTATAACTTTATCCCCTGCATGATGGTAAGTGCTACTATGCAAAAGCAATTGCAAGATGTAGTGGATGGTATAGGCTATGTTTCTTATCAAGAAACTCAATCGATGATCGCCTCTTATACATCAGCAGGACCATGCTTTTCAGCTGATGATGGTTTTTTCAAACCTGAAATTACAGCTCCAGGGACCTCCATTTATTCTTCTATTCCAACATTGGATCCGGAAAAGGCGTCTCCTCAATGGGGGAAAAAACAAGGTACATCCATGGCTACGCCAGTTATTTCGGGCTGTGCCGCTATCCTTCGGCATATCTATCCTTTTTTAAGTATTGATGAGATTACCGCTTTGATGATGAACACTTCAACACTCTTAAAGAATCCTTTAACAGGGGGCTTCTCTTCGTTTTTTTATCAAGGTTCCGGTCAAGTAAACCTTGATGCGGCATTAAAAAGCCCTTTGCTTGCTACACCGCATTCGGTTATGCTTCGTTCAGAAGGACTTGAAAACCCTATCGAGATTCAATTAAAAAATATCTCGGATCATTTTGTTTCCGGGACATTAACAACCGAAATACTATCCAACAATAAATATGCAGAATCGTATATCGGAGTTTTTGACAAACCTTTTGTAACTCTTTCACCACAATCAACAGCAACAGTTAAATGTTGGCTATATCCAACAGAAAAAGAACTTCCACCGGCAGTTGAAGGTGTTATCTGGATTCGTATCATGCCCGATGAAAACATGCCAGATCTTGATCTCTCATTGCATATCCCCTTTATTGTATCTCCACAAAGTACTACTACAGTCAACCCCGCAATATCCGATGTATCATTGTCCTTGAAAACCCTTCATATGAACAAAGAAAACTTTGGGTTCCTTTCGTTTCAGTTGAATGCAGGAACCATTACACGTTCTACTTATATCAAAGAGGATGGTTCTGTTCTCCGATCCGTTGATCGAGTTCGCAACTATGCCGATCAAGTATTCTTAACAATTCATGACGAGTATGGTAACAAAATAGACTCTATATTCTATGGGGATTCAATTCCGGTTGGTCGTTATGATTTTTTCTGGGATGGTTATGACTCATATCGACAACCATTCTTACCCAATGGGCACTATTATTTTACGGTTGCAATGCCTAGCATTGAAGAAATTTACGTAACAACCATACAAGAAGATCAAAAAGAAACCCACCGAAAGATTCAAGTTTTGAATACCTTCATAAAAAGTGAATCCATTCCTTTTGAAGTGAAGGATTCTAATCTTCCTCCCTTTCCCATTGTAGAATTCTGCAGTCCACAAAAAGTTCGAGACGGAGAAGTTTTTGAAGTAGAGATAAAAGTCCACAATGTTTACGAAGGACTCCTTGATATTACTATTGGTCTTGATTCTTCCATACAAATTATGCAAGTGACCGATAAAAAACAAGGATCTATTGAGGTTCAAAAAAACACAAATATGATTCGATTTCTACGCAAGCAAGAAGCGAGTTCTGATAAGGTAGTATCATATATTCAGCTCCTCCTACGGTGTTCCATTCCAAGCAATACGGACTATATCCCCTTCTTTGATGTAGAAGGAGTTATTCCATATGCCTACAGAATTGAGAAACCCAAAAAGATGATTCATGAAACGATCGTTTCAAAAGATGACTTTTTACTAGGTGATTTCAATAGAAACAATCAAATAGATGAAGAAGATATACTACTTTTGGAACGAAATTTTGGGAAGACCGTCCAAGAAGAGTCTTGGAATCCCTTATTTGATTGTTTTCAAGATGGAATCATCAATATGAAGGATTTGTTCTTGCTAGCAAAACAGAAGGATATCTAAGAGCTTGAAGAAAGTCGTTGCTTCTTCTCTCTTATTTCTCTCTTTTTTTCAATCCTTTGCTTAACAGACAAAGAATGCTGAAACAAATTGTTTCGTTCTTTTTGTGAAATAGTACGATATTCTCCTGGTTGTAACGAATCAATTTTGAGGGTTCCAATGGCAACTCTTTTCAATGTTAAGACTGGATGGCCCATGTACAAGAACATGTTTCGTATTTGATGGTTTTTTCCCTCTTCTAAAACAACTTCGTATATCGATGACTCTCTATTCTTTGATAACATTCTAATATAGGAGGGTTTTGAGCGATACCCATCCATAAAAATTCCTTTTCGCAAACGCTCAATAACCTTTACTTCGGGAACACCTCTTACTCGCACAATATAGGTTTTGGGGATATGATGTCGTGGGTGTGTAATTTTGTTTGCAAAATCACCATCGTTTGTCATGATTACAAGGCCTTCAGAGTTATAATCAAGTCTTCCTACTGGAAAAATGGGAAGATTTTTAGGAAAAAAATCCATAACTGTTCTTCTTTTTTCTGGATCAAAAGTGGTTGTTACAACTTTTAGAGGTTTGTAAAATAAATAGCAATAAGAAGTGTAATCGGGTTTTATGACATTTTCTTTGTATGTAATCACATCGTTATCTGGATCAATAAGAGCCTCGGGCTGACAAATCATACTGCCATTCACAAAAAAATAACCATTTCGGATTAATTCCTCACATTTTCTTCTCGAACCAATGTTGCAACTCATCACGTAGACGTGCAACTTCATTTGTTTTTGCATTTTGTAGAATCTCCTACTTAAGACGGCGCATCAGAGTATTTTGTTTCAAAGCTAATACGAACGTTTGCTTAAGATGTCTTTAATTTTCATTAACCTTATTGTAGTAGAGCGTTCATTTTCTTCAAGCTTCGAAGTAATAAACTTTACGGTTGCTTCCAACTCTGGCATTAAAACATACTCCAATGCATTCACTCGACGTTTTGTCATTTCAACGATCTTAGCCACTTCATAAATAGAAAATTCTAGTTCGGCGAGCTTCAATAAATCATCTAATATCTGATCGAATTCCCGCAGTACAATATCAAAGGCAGGATTTAAACCACATTCATTAGAAACAGGCTTAGAGGGATGGCTATGGCGTATATGGAATTCAGGGAGAACAATATTCATAATATTCTTCTCCGACATAGTAAGCTCGAATTCAGAGGGATAATCCGAAACAATATTCCTCATTTCTTCATCTGTGACTGTTGTACGAAGGACTAGAAACTCTTCCAAAATACGAGGTAGTTTGTCTCCGACAATTTTCTCTTGTTTCTCAAACTCTTTTGCTAGCTCAACCAATTCTCTTGCTAAAGCCTCAAGCTTTTCTTTTAGTAGTTTATGACCTCGTTTGGCTGTTTTGTGCCTTTTTCGTATTTCCAACAGCTTCATACGAGTTGGGCTTACTCGTTGTGCCACTAGCGTCCGCCTTTTCTATAATATTTTTCAATAAACTCGTCTCGAACTCGAGTCATTTCAGATTCGGGTAAAATTTGCAACAACTCCCATCCAAGGTTTAACGTTTCTGTAATGGTTCTATCTTCTCGGTTAGTCTGCTTTACATAACGTTTCTCAAATTCATCCGCAAACTTGATATAGAGTTGATCAATATCACTCAATGCACTTTCACCAAGAATTACTGCTAATTCTTGAACTTCACGTCCGTGAGCGTAGGCTGAAAAAAGCTGATTCATAAGGTTCGCATGGTCTTCCCGAGTCTTGTCAGCACCAATTCCTTTGTCTTTCAATCGGGACAAGGAAGGCAGAACGTCAATTGCAGGGTAGTACCCTTTAGCATACAATGAACGTGAAACAAAAATCTGCCCTTCTGTAATATATCCGGTTAAATCTGGTATTGGGTGTGTTTTATCATCATCTGGCATTGATAAAATGGGCATCATTGTGATAGAGCCACTTTTGTCTTTGATCCGACCACATCTCTCATAAATTGTAGCCAAATCGGTGTACATATAACCTGGGTATCCTCGTCTTCCTGGAATTTCTTTTCGAGCTGCGGAAACTTCTCGCAATGCTTCGCAATAATTTGTCATATCTGTCAAAATAACAAGGACGTGATACCCTAAATCAAAAGCTAAATATTCGGCGGTAGTTAAAGCATATTTTGGAACAGCTAACCGTTCAATAACGGGATCGTTTGCAAGGTTAATAAATAGAACCGACCGCTCAATGGCCCCACTTTCTCGCAATGAGCTGATAAACTCGTTTGATTCATCGAATGTTACCCCCATAGCACCAAAAACAACGGCAAATTGATCACTTTTTTTCAAGACTTTAGCTTGGCGTGCTATTTGTAAAGCGAGTTCATTGTGGGGCAGACCAGCGCCAGAAAAAATAGGTAACTTTTGGCCTCTCACAAGGGTATTTAGTCCATCAATTCCGGAAATACCTGTCTGAATAAATTCAGATGGATAATCTCTCGCATACGGGTTTATAGGTTCACCTATGGTAGTACGGATTTCTTGAGCAATGATTTCGCCTCCATCGTCAATGGGTTTTCCCAAACCACTAAAAACGCGCCCAATAATGTCAGGGGAAAGCTTGATTTCAGAAGGTTTTCCACTGAAGCGGATTCGAGTGGAATCAATGTTCAAATTTTCTGTTCCTTCAAACATCTGGATAAGAGCTTTGTGTTCTTCTGCCTTCAGGACTTCTCCATGACGAACAGTTCCATCTGGAAGAAAAATTTCTACTAATTCTCCATAGCTACAACCTTCTAAACCATCTACAATAATAATGGGGCCAGCAACATCCGATAGTGTTTTGTATTCTTTAATCATTGGATTCCTCCAGCGAAGAAGTAAGCTTGTCTAAGGCTTCTTTAATTTGGGCAGTAAGATCACATTTTTGAATATCTTCTTCAGAAATGTACTTCACACGAGCAATTAATCCACGAACTGGTAAAGCCATGATATCGCTCACTTTTAAAGTTTTGTGTGTCCTTATTCTAGACAGTGATTCACTGTAGAGGGTAAGAATGTTTTGTATCATATAAAACTGTTTTTTCCCGCTGGTAAAGGTATCTATATCATCAAAGGCATTTTGATGAAGAAAATCTTCTCGAATGGATTTGGATATTTCCATAATAAGTTTTTCAGCTTCTGAAAGAGCATCGGTTCCTACAAGTCTAACAATCTCGTTTAGCTCGTTTTCCTTTTGAAGCAAACTCATTGCTTGTATGCGATAAGTAGGCCAAAGTTTATCGATTGTACGTTCAAAGTAAGCATCTGTAAGATTGGAATATAACGAATAGCTATTCAACCAGTTAATGGCAGGGAAATGTCTTGCATAAGCCAATGAAGCTTCTAGTGACCAAAAAACTTTCACAACTCGAAGTGTTGCTTGTACAACAGGTTCTGACAAATCACCTCCGGGGGGAGATACTGCCCCAATAACAGAAAGGCTTCCCTCGTCTCCTCCAAGAGTTTCAACCTTCCCAGATCGTTCATAAAAACCTGCTACTCGAGATGATAAATAGGCTGGATAACCTTCTTCGCCGGGCATTTCTTCTAAGCGACCCGATATTTCTCTCATCGCTTCAGCCCATCTAGAGGTTGAATCAGCCATAATGGCGACATTGTATCCCATATCTCGGAAGTACTCTGCTATTGTGATACCGCTATATACAGACGCTTCTCTAGCTGCTACAGGCATGTTAGAAGTGTTAGCGATCAGGATCGTTCTTTCCATTAAAGATCGTCCCGTTTTGGGATCTTTTAAATGAGGAAACTCCATTAATACATCGGTCATCTCATTTCCTCGTTCGCCACAGCCAACATACACGATCATGTCGGCTGACGCCCATTTGGCTAATTGATGTTGAATAACTGTTTTTCCTGAGCCAAAAGGTCCAGGGACGCAAGCAGTTCCTCCCTCGGCAACGGGGTAAAACATATCAATAACGCGTTGGCCTGTAATTAGGGGTTGAGTAGGAACAATACGCTTTGAAAAGGGGCGTTTGGTGCGTACCGGCCAAATTTGTAACATAGCAATAGGCTGCACAGATCCTTCTTCATTTAAGAGGGTGGCAATAGTATCTTTGATTGTAAAAGAACCTTCCTCAATTGCGTCAATCACGCCAGATAAACCTGGTGGAATCATGATGTAATGTTTAATCGTAGGCGTTTCCTGGATCCATCCTATTTTTTGCCCTTCTCTTACGGTATCCCCTCTTTTTTTCAATGGATGAAAATCCCATTTTTTCTCGAAAGACAGTGGGTCTACATCGATACCTCGGGCAATAAAATCTCCATGCTCTTTATAAATAACATCGAGTGGGCGCTGCACACCATCATAAATGGAACCAATGATACCAGGTCCAAGGGTTACAGATAGAGGAAAGCCCGACGAGGTAACAGGTTCTCCAGGTCGAAGCCCTGTTGTTTCCTCGTAACATTGAATATATACAAGGTTTTTGTGAAGCTCAATAATTTCTCCAAAGAGTTTTTCATTACCAATTCGGACAACCTCCATCATATGAGCTTGAGGTAAATCCTCAGCCACAATAAGAGGGCCAGATATACTGACAATTCGTCCTTTTTGTTGTTCGTTACTCATGGGATTCTCCTTCAGATTTAACAATATCAATACCAACCGCTCTTCGAATCATGTTGGAGAGCTTTTGAATGGCGGCTGCCCTAGATCCAGTATTTGTAGGGATCGAGATAACAATAACGTGATTCTCTTGAATCAACATCTCGTTTTCGGGGGATATTTGTTGAATAAAAGTTTCGGTAACAATAAAAAAACGGTATTTTTTTGCATGTATCTCATTTCGCAATTCTTGATTGAATTCTTTTTTATTATGTACTGGAATTGTATGAAAAGAAAAAGCAGAAAAAATGCGAATAATGTCTCTTTCACCCATAACGCAGCCTTTTATTTTATCAGATTGCATGAAGAATGATCTCCTTTAGATTTGTACAAGGCAATTGGTACCTTGTACAAATATACAGTTTTTTTATCATTTCGATCTCTAAGATGAAATGTCCAAAATAGGATATTACATAGTTTGGACCGTCATTATCGAACGAAGGTTCTTTGATCAATTTCCATATCAATTGCCACCAAAATGTTTCAAATCGGAACATAAATATAAAGTCATAAGTCTTTACGGGACGTTCTTTCTCAATGTAATCCATCCATAATGTATGGATCAATTCAATATCAACGGTTTCGAAGTGATCTTCAAACAATCGATTGATGGATGTTTCGGAAATATTTCCCCCTGGATAAAATGTAGGAGAAGAAAAAGTAGGCTCATTCACTCGACGTATTGTTTCAAAAATATTAAATCGATCAACAATGTAAGAGGCGAGTTTCACCGTATATTCTGTTCCGCTTTTGGCGAGGGAAACAAAACTCATCAGCCTTTTTTGAAAATTTTCATCTTCCAGAAATGGAAAAATCTCTTCTTGCGAAAATATGATGGAATGGAGTCTTTCTAGAAAACAAGAAATGTATGTTTCTGGTAAAACAGAGGCAATTTCTTCCATCTCGGCAAAATAATAGCTCCAAAGGGAATTTTCAAAATCTTTGGGATCCATGGTATATGGTATTTTCGAATAGCGTGTGTTGGATAGATGTTGGAAAACTTCTTCCACAGTAACACTGCGATACAAAGAATGCACTACTTCAGAAGAAAGAAAGTGGCCTTCTCGTGATTTCAAAAAGGCGACAAGATATCCATAGTCGTAATCGGGTACGTGATGTTTTAATCTTGGGTTATTAGTCATGAAATAATGCATCCCCTATTTCTTTTTGATGTTCCTGTAGATAGGTAGAAACATCTTCTTCTAAAAGAAATATATATTTAATCTTACCTGATATACAAGAAATACCAGGTTTCAAAATAGGATCAATGCCTTTGAAGTGATAGTTATTGCCGGTCAATCCACTATCACTAAAAGTTTTTTGGTCTATTGATCCTTCGAACTCTTTACTGCAGTATATATCGCCCGATGGTGGAAAAGAAGAAACAATTCGTTGTAAAAATACAACAGGTTTTTTCTGAACTGATTTTAAATATGAATCCAAAAGCCGTTGACTCAAATTCTGAAACACTTCGTGACGAATATGTAATACCTTCTTCTTAAAAAGGGAATCTGCATGGAATTGTACCTGGCTTAAAGATGACTGATAGGATTGCTCAATGTCTTTAAGTCGCAGATCTCTATCTTTTGATAAAGCGTTCATAAACTCTTCTAGCTTCTTTTCAATATCCTTCTTCGTGTTTTCGATAAGCTCATTGGCTTCTTGTCTGGCTTGATTTGTAACAACTTCTTGTAGTTTTTGAATATTCATCTTAAAATATGGATGAACCCTGTATAAACGTTAATAGTAAGAACCCTCCGACAAAAGCTAGAAGTGCATAGGTTTCTACAAGAGCGGGGAACAATAGCGCGCTACCAGATTTGCCTGGCTGCTTTACAGTTAGGTTAATCGCAGCAGCAGCACTTTTTCCTTGATAAACGGCAGAAAAGTATAAAACGACACCAATCAAAATAAAAGCAAAGCAAAGGGCAATTCCTGCGGGTACAGACAATGTTGATCCAGCACTTAATCCCATTTGCTGCATGCCCAGGAAGCACAATACAAACCCGTAGAGTCCTTGAGTTGCAGGCAAAGCCATTAATACAAATAACCGACCAAAAAGATCTGGTTTTTCAGATAAAGCACCAGCTGCTTGGTTGCCCGAAATGTACAATGCTTTAGCGGAGCCCATTCCACCTAACATCAAGCAAACAAAAAGGCCAAGAATATTCCATCCATGACCGGAACTGAAAAAATACGTCTCTAACAATTGTGCAAACGTCATTGTTTTGCCTCCTTAACGACAAATACATTTGAAAATTTTTGAGAATAGCTTTGAAACTCTGCACCACCGTCTTCATAGAATCGACCAAACATTTCATAAAAAAGCAATCGTACTGGATGAACAAAAGATCCTATGATATTAAGAAGAAAATTAAATACATTCAGGAAGAGGATCATTAGCGCCATTATTACAATACCTACATAAGGAATGCTCTTGAACATCCCTGCAATTAAATTAAAAGACATCGCCATGGAAGAAGTAGCGATCATTAATGCAGCCAATCGGAGATAGGATAAAACGTCTCCAAGAAGAGTAGCAACGCCATAAGAACTCTTAATCCCGTACATGTTCAAAAAGCCTTTCACAATTCCTTTAAAGATATTGTTCTTACTGTGGAGGAATCCTCCAATAAAAATCATGAACAGAGACACTATGCAAGTCCATTGAGTATATTGGACAAGGACTTCTGGAAAATATCCCGGGGATAAAAACTGCCCTGCAACGATAACAGCAGAAGGGATAAAAAGAATCCAAGAAAGATTATTAAAAAAAGCTTCTGCAAACTGTTTTTCTTTACAACGTTGCAAGAATGACATCAAGATAGCCGTGCATTGTAAAAAGGCACCTAGATAGATGACTCCTACCATCAGTGCAATGAAGCTTTCGGATGGATTCATGATACCAACAAAATGTTTCAGCTTAACAAAAATTGAATGACTCGGTAAATACGAGATAGAGAATAAATCACCAGCCCATGACTCAGTTATTGCTCCGAATACAAAGGCGAAAAATCCTGCCCAAAAAAACATCTGGAAGAAAGATTTCGTTCCTTTATCGTACCAATACTTCTTCATGGCAAGGGTACAAATCAACATCATCGATAAACCGTAAAGACCATCAGCAAAAGCAATGCCAAAGAGGACAATAAATACAATCCCTACCAAGGCCGTTGGATCAATTAAACCAAAGCGTGGCAACCCATACATTCTGATGAGAAACTCGAAGGGTTGAATGAAAGGATGATTCTTTAGCTTTACAGGAGGATTGTTCGGTTGATTTATTATATCAATATAAAGCAAGGGAAATTGTTCTTCCATGAACTGTATTACGCTATTGCTTTGGTCGGCAGGTACATATCCTTCAATGTAGGCAACATCATTGGTTTGAGCAAACTTTTTTAGTCCCTCGGCTCTTTGTATTTTATTCATCGTAAAATCTTTCCAAAGAAGGATCTGAGGAACTTGCTTCCGATAGTCTTCAAGAATGTGTTCCCATTTTTGTAAATTGTCCATTAGTTTTTGAATCTTTTGATGAAGGATGTCCAATTCTTGACTCGGTGTTTTTTTGAAAGATTGAAAAGGGAACTCTCTAAAACCTGCCCTATGTAAATAAATCTCAACTTCTTTTTTAGAAAAAGATGGATATATTACAATAAAGCCGTGCATAGTTTCTTTCTTTTGATAGGGAGACTTAACAGGCACAATAACAGCATTATTTTGAAGATATTCAAACTGTTGAAGGTCCTCTATTTTTCTGCCTTCTGCTTGCAAAAACACAACTTTTGTATGTTGGAAATTGAGAATATCAGAGAAAGAGAAGGAAAAGCTGGAAAAAGGGAACAACTGCGCATAGTACTCTCTTACGTTGTGAAGATCTTCTTTTGCTCTTTTGTGAAGGTTCCAAAGAGACATAACTTCCTTATATATTTCGCTAAAAATCCCTTGTTCTTGTAATTTTTTAACTTCAGTAGTTGAAAAAACAGGTTTTTTTGGGACAAAGTTTTCAATGAAGCTCTTTTTTTCAGGGTGCAATGTATCAAAAATGGAAACAATTTCCGAGGCTTTTCGTATATCTTCTTCTAGGAAACCAATCTCTTCTACATCAGGAGTAAATGGTTTACTAAAAGAGGATACATTGCGCAAATGAACAAGACCCTTACCGTACAGAGTGTTACGAAAAAGATGTACGTCGCTTTTGGGTACTACAAACCGTAGTAAATGGAGTTTTTCAATAGCCATCCTAGCGATACCCTACACTTTTCAGAAATCTTGTAATGATAGTGGGTAACTGTTCCTCATATGCAAGCATAGCTTTTTGTTGAATCTTTTCAAAAGACTGTTCTGATTGAATTTGTAGTTTTGCCTTTAACTGTTCTACTTTTTTTTGATTTTGTGCTTGTATGTCATCCCATTCTTTTGTAGCATTACTCTTGATTTGTTCTTTTTCATCTTCGAATTTTTGATTCAGGTTCATGCACTCTTTTTTTGCAGTTTCAAGAAGACGAGAAGACTCTTGTTCGTAGTTCTTTATGGTTTCAAACAATTCAGTGCTCAAAATTGTGTACCTTTCTACATAGTATGCCATGGTAGCTATACTATGAGGTGATTACTTCCACCATTTCGTTTTCATCAATTCCCTGTACAACAGCTCCATCATATTTCATTTGAGTGAGCATTTCAATAGCATTTTGCGTAATGATCTCACCAGGACATACATAAGGTATTCCGGGTGGGTAAGGGGCAATAATACGCTTTGAAATTTGACCATCGGCATTTTTGAAAGGAATTTGTTCGTAGTTTTCATTAAATGCTTCAGCAGGAGTATATACTTGAAAAGGAATCTGTGGAATGCGGATAAACTCTTTCAAGTTTGTATTCCCTTTGTTTTCTGATAACCATCTGATTGATTTCACTAGGTGGTCAATATCTTCTTTTGTACTGCCCCCCGTAATGAAACAAAGGATATTGTTTAATGCTGCTAGCTCAATTTCAATGTTAAATTGATGGTTCAAGAGATGCTCTACTTCGAAGCCGGAATATTTCATCGAATTTGTCAATATGCTTAGCTTGGTAGAATCCCATTCAACAATCCCGTATTTTCCAACAACGGATTCATCAATAAGTTGTAGATCGGGAATCTTTACCAATTCATCTCGAGCATACGAGGCAATGTCCATCGCTTTTGTCCAAAGATCCATACCATGTTGAGACATCATTTTTCTACTAGCTTCAATGGACATCATTAACAAATAATTTGGTGAAGAAGATTGTAGCATAGAAAGAACCGCTGTAAGTCGATCCAAATCAATTCGTTTTCCATTTACATGTAACAAAGCAGTTTGTGTGAGTGCAGGCAGAGACTTGTGTGTAGATTGTGTAATCATATCTGCTCCTCGATCAATAGAGGAGGTTGGTAAATCAGGATGAAATGGGAAATGCGCTCCATGAGCTTCATCAACTAAAACAATAATGTCATTTTCATGTGCAATACGGATAAGTTCCATCATATTCTGCGCCATGCCGTAATAATTGGGAGATGTAAGCAATACTGCTTTTGCGTCAGGGTTTTCATCGATCGTTTTTTGCAATGTCTCGGGTAGGACACCTGCAAGTATTTGATACTCGGGAATCATTTCTGGTTGAATCCATACAGGTGTAATATTTCCTAGCGTAATACCCGCAATAGCACAACGATGAGAGTTGCGCTGAACAATCAATTTTTCACCGGGCTTTACGCTTGACATAATCATTGACATAACACCAACGGTGCTACCATTCACGAGATAGAAGACTTGTTCCGATCCAAAGGCTGCAGCTGTCAATTCCTGTGAAGTTTTTAGAACACCCTCTGCCTTATGAAGATAGTCTACTCCATCAACTTCTGTTAAATCATAGACAAATACATTTTTTCCCAAAAGAGCTTCTATTTGATCTGGTATTAATCGAGATCGAGCATGTCCGGGCATATGAAAAGCAGTCCGGTTTTTATCAACATACCCTTTAACGGCGTCAATAAAAGGTGTATCCAAATGAGAATACTTTGTCATTTTTTTAATGCCTTTCTTAAAATAGTATTAATAAGCGTTGGATTCCCTTTCCCCTTCGTTTCTTTCATGCAGGATCCCATGAACATACCAAACAATTTCTCTTCTCCACTATGATATCGTTCAAGCTCTTTGGGATGATCGCGGATTACTTTCTCTACAACCTCTTGCAAAAAGTGTTCATCTGTTACTTGCGACAATCCTTGTTCATTCACAATATCTTGTGGATTTTTTCCGGTGTCAATAATTTGGGGAATCAAATCCTTAGCAATTTTACCTGAAATCGTTCCATTTTGAATAAGCAGTAACAATTTTTGTAAATTTTTCGGTGTAACACCAATGTCAAATATGGAACAGTTCCTATCATTCATGATTTTCATCAACTCGGAAGAAATCCAATTAAAAACAATCTTTGGATGTGGAAAACCGAGTATACATTCATCAAAATATCGTAGCATATCAGGAGAAGAGGTGAGTAATTGAGCTTCATATGTAGAAAGGGAACAAGAAGAAACCAACCGTTGAAATGCTTCATCGGGTAGTTCTGGAATTTTACTTTTAGCATGTTCAACCATATCTTCCGTAACTACCAATGAACGCAAATCTGGTTCTGGGAAATAGCGGTAATCGGATTTACTGTCTTTGACTCTCATCGTAATGGTTTTGGATTCTTCCTCAATCCAGGTTCTTGTTTCTGAAAGAATGGGGCAATTGTTTTCTAAACATTCTTTCTGTCTTTTTACTTCATACTGTATTGCTCGCATAACCGATCGGAAAGAATTCAAGTTTTTTACTTCTACTTTTTGCCCCAAAACTGTATCAGAATCGCTAATGGAAACATTGACATCGCAACGCAATGCCCCTTCTTCCATTCTTCCAGTTGAAATCCCGAGATAGGATATGATCTGCTTTAATTTTTCTAAAAAAACACCTGCTTCTTCATGAGAGTGCATACAGGGACGAGTAACAATTTCAAGCAACGGGACACCCGCTCGATTAAAGTTAATATGTGTCTGGTTGTTTCCGTTTCCATGGATCATTTTTGCAGAATCTTCTTCAATATGTATTCTTTCCAAGTGGACTGTCTGTTGTTCATTCATTTTTATAAAACCATCCCTTATAATAGGAATGGTATCCTGTGTTATCTGGTATCCTTTAGGCAAATCTGGATAGAAATAATTCTTTCGTGAAAAATCAGAAATCAGTTCAATATTACCGTGTAAAGCAATACCCAACATAATGGCCATCTCAACAGCTCTTTTGTTAGGTATAGGCAAGGCTCCTGGATACCCCATACATACTGGGCAAATATTCGTATTTGGAGGGTCACCAAAGCTGGCTTTACATCGACAAAACATCTTTGTTTGAGTAAGGAGTTGGATATGAATTTCTAGCCCAATGGTAGGTTTTGTCATGATACCTCCTCCTCGATATAACGTGCGATTCTCCAAAGAAGTTTTTCAGAAAATCTTGGTCCAATGATTTGAATCCCTGAGGAAAAGCCATCATCATTTATTCCAACTGGTATTGATACGGAAGGTACTCCAGCAATGGATGAAGGAATGGTTAAATAATCGGAGTAGTACATATCTAAAGGGTCTTTTCTTTCGCCAAATTTAAAAGGCATTTTTAAGGCTGTTGGCATTATTATAAAGGAGCATTGTGCGAAAATAGACTCCAGTTCTTGCGTTACCAATTCTTTTGCATACAGAGCTTGCTTATAATAGTTTCCCGCAAACTCGTTTGAAAGGATATAGGTCCCTAGTAGAATTCGACGTTTCACTTCAGTTCCAAAGCCTTCCGTTCGGGTACGAATATAAGACTCTTCCGATGAAATACCTTTTCTTTGAAGACCAAAACGAACTCCGTCAAAGCGGGATAGGTTCGAAGAAGCCTCAGAATCAGCTATGACATGGTAGGTGGCCATAGCACAATCAAGCTTATTTAAATAAAATGAAGAAGGTTTGTAAGATTGGGATAAGAAATGATACACTTTGTCATACATTTTCTTCACAAATGGATCTATATTCATCTCTTCCATGTTGGAGATTACACCGAAATTACTGATTGTAGGAACATCTGGAAGATCTTCCCACTCCATTTTCTCAGATGTAGAATCTTGGCTATCGTAGCCGGAAATACACTTCAAGAGATGAAACGCGTCCTCTACACAAGTACCCATTGTACCAACTTGATCAAGTGTAGAACAAAAAGAAGTCATCCCATATCTGGAAACAAAACCATACGTGGGTCGTATGCCAACTAATCCGCAAAAACTAGCCGGTTGTCTAACAGACCCTCCCGTATCGGTTCCTAAAGAAACGGGGCAAAAGCCAGCTTTTACTGCAGCAGCCGAACCACCTGATGAACCACCAGGGGTATAGGAGTGATGGATTGGGTTCTTTGTTTGAAAATAAGCAGAAAATTCGGTAGAAGATCCCATGGCAAATTCATCCATATTGGTTTTACCAATCACATACGCACCCAGTTTCTTCATTTTCTTGATAACAGTAGCATCATACACCGAAAGGTGATTTTGCAAAATTTTTGAAGCAGCAGTTGTTTCCGTTCCTTTCACATTAATATTGTCTTTGACTCCTACAGGAACACCCAATAGAGGATAGCGAGAAAGAAGTTCATGGGTAATCGGAGAAGCTATGTTTTCTGTCTGTAGCATGGACTCCTTTTCGCAAACATAAAGAAAAGAGTGAATCAATTCATCTTTTTGATGAATATGCTGAAGCAGCTCTTGTAACAAGGAGCTTGGAGTCTGATCTTGAGATACATATGCTTGATGGATGGATTGGATCGTATTGAACTGCATCATTTTTTTGATCCTTGAAATTTCATAACTGGACATACGACAGCTTGGCCATCTACGGATGGAACATTCTGGAGTATTTCATGTACAGAAGGAAACTCTTGAGGTATATCTTCGTCCAATACATTGGAACGCCTAGCAAAAGTGTCCTTCATAGTCGTATGAGTAGATATCTGGTCAAACAAATCAGCAATTTTGTTCAATTGGATCAATATTTGATCTGCTTCATCTTGCGTAAGAGCAATGGATGACATTTTACACAATAAGTCCAAAGCATGTTGATCTATTTTTCTTTCTTTACTTTCCACAAAGCATCACCGCATCGCGAGCTATCATGATTTCTTCATTGGTAAAGATAACATATACTTTTACCGGTGAAGAATCCGTTGAAATCTCACGGGTAACTCGAGCATGTGGAAAGTTTCGGTCATCATCCAACTCAATTCCAAAAATGTCCATATTTTTCATACTAATTTCGCGAACTTCCTCAGTATTCTCTCCTACACCCCCGCAGAAAACAACAGCATCTAAACCATTCATTTCTGCAGCATATGCTCCTACATATTTTTTTACTTGATAGGAGAGTATATCCAAGGACAACAGGCATCTTGTATGGTTTTCTTTCGCTTTCTCAGTAACATCTCGCAGGTCCGATGACAAACCTGTTACCCCTAAAAAACCTGATTGTTTGTTCATCAGATCATCCACTTCTTCAATGCTCATCGAATAGTTTTTTTGAAGGTACAATGGTATAAAGGGATCAATATCACCACAACGAGTGCCCATTTCTACTCCAGCAAGAGGAGTAAAACCCATGGTTGTATCGAAGGATTTTCCGTTCTTTACAGCACAGATAGAACTGCCATTTCCTAAATGACACGTTACAATTTTTAGCTCTTGCAGAGGCCTTTTCAAAAGTTTTGCACATTCGTTTGCTACATACCGATGTGAAGTCCCGTGGAAACCATAGCGTCGAATTTTCCCCTCCTCATAAAGTTCATAGGGCAAGGGATATATATAGTTTTGTTGGGGGATTGTCTGATGAAATGCAGTATCAAACACAGCTACTTGGGGTGTCTTTGGCATTTTATTAATACAAGCATGAATTCCTTGAAGATTAGCGGGATTGTGGAGCGGTGCTAGGGGGATACAATTCTCAATTTCGTCTAAAACATGTTGCCCAATGACCACAGAGGCTTCAAAATTCTCTCCGCCATGAACAACTCTGTGACCTACTACATCAATTTCATCTACACTAGTTATAACACCGTATTCGTCATCAGAAAGATACTGAAACAGCAAGTCCAAACCATCTGTATGAGTTGGTATGGGAGGGGAAATCTTCAGCTCTTTACTGGAAGCATTCTTGTATTTAAACCCACCCTCTTTCATTCCTATGCGTTCTACAATACCACTCGCCAACTCATTTTCAGTTTCCATTGCATACAATTTGTATTTGATGGAAGAACTGCCACAATTTAAAACCAGTACCTTCATGAAAGCCTCCAAATAAAAAAAATAAAACACATAAATTGTACATATTTAAATGCAAAAATTTAGTGTTATTTCGTAACACTTTCGTTACCGTTTTGTTTAGATATTTCTATGAAGGCTTTTCTCAGGTATAATAGTAAAAACCATTTTCATTCAAAGGAGGAAGATTTATGACTGCACCTATACACAAGTTGTCCATAGGATCAAAAGCACCTGATTTTCAGTTACCAAACCAAGATGATGAAATCGTATCATTGAAAAGTTTTAGCGGAAAATGGCTTGTTATGTTTTTTTACCCTCGAGACAATACACCTTCTTGTGTCCGTTTTATCAGACATTTTTCAGAACGGATCGACCAGTTTGATTCCTTAGGAGCAAAAATTGTTGGTATCAGTAGAAACTCTGTGAAAAGTCATATCAATTTTATTCGAAAGCACGCCTTCAAGGATATATTATTATTAAGTGACACCGAAAGAGATGCCATCAAAAAATACAATGCTTGGGGAATAAAAAGAACAGACGACGCAAAATGTGTGGGCGTTAAAAGAACAACCTATATTATTGATCCAAACGGTATCGTTCGATATCATTCAACAGATGTGAAAATTGCTACTCATGCTGAAGAAATCCTCGATGTACTAAGGGATTTGCACCAAGGAGATCAAACTACCGTTCCAAATGAGTAAACAAAGCCTACAGTTCCCCAATTTTTTCTTTGAGACATTTCAGGGTACAATTTTCACAAACAACTCTCTTGAAAAATGTTACTGCGTGGTATTCATACTTGTATCACTCTTTTCAAAGAAGGATCAGCATCGCATTTGGTTATACAAAGATTTGTATGACGATGTTTGTCGTAACGAACCTTCATTAACAAATCGTTTAAAGTTCGTAGCTCTTTGTTCTGATACGCCCTCCTCAATAAAAAAACTAAAAGGAGAGGTATTTGATTTTTTCCCTATTCTATCGATCCCCGATAAAAAATTGTTCGAACAGGTCGGCGCACTTCGCACCTTTTCTTTTTTTAACATAAAAGCTTCCGAACCGGCTAGAAAAACTTTTTTGTTAGACCCTAATCGAGTTATTCTATGGACTTGGGAAAGTGAAGAACTACCTCCCATGGATAGTCTTATCCATCTACTTTCCACCACTCCATAATTTTATTCCACACATTTCCCCAAAGAAAGAGTCACTTTTTTTACATTTTTTTTCATTTCTCCCAAAAAATTGGGTACATTTTCAATGAGGAGAGAACTATGTTTCGAAAAAAGAAAACAGCTATTGATGTACTTGATACGACTGGTTCCTATATAGAGAACATTAATAATGATTACGCAGAATTGATGATTCTGTATAAAGAAGCTATTGAAGCAAATCGATCGTTAATGAAAGAGATTCAACATATTCGCTTCAGTGCAGATAAAGATCGTGAGAATTCCAAGTGCTCTTTGATTGCAAGTATTTCTGCCCATTTGTTACATGTATATGACAATTTATCTCGAATTCACAAAGCCTCTGAAACGACCGGCAATATTGAGTCCATACACAAAGGCATAGAGATGATCATAAAAGAAGTCGCCAAATCCATTCAAGAAATGAATCTGGTTTCTCTTTCATGTATCGGGAAACCTTTTGACCCAAATACCCAAGAAATTGGTGGAATGGTGTCGTTAGATTCTTTTGGAGACAACATTGTAGTTGAAGAATTACGAACAGGATATGAATTCAATGGCAAAGTTATACGTCCCTCTTTGGTTATTGTAAATAAAAAACCACATTCCCATCCCTCGCAAAAAGATGCGAAGGCTGGGAATAATAATGATATAGAAAACGACTCTCAATAGGAGGATATTATATGTCTAAAATAATTGGAATTGACCTTGGAACCTCAAATTCTGCTGCTGCTGTTATGATTGGTGGCAAGCCAACCATTGTGCCAGCTGCTGAAGGGACTAGTGTTGGGGGGAAAACTACACCCTCTTATGTTTCTTTCACCAAAGATGGTCAAATGTTAGTTGGAGAACCAGCTCGAAGACAAGCTGCTTTGAATTCTGAAGGTACTATTACCGCAATTAAACGCTTAATGGGTACCAAAGAAAAAGTTACGGTGTATGGAAAAGAATATACACCTCAACAAATTTCGGCCTTCATCTTGCAAAAAATTAAGAAAGATGCAGAAGCTTATTTGGGAGAAGCTATTTCTGAAGCTGTTATTACTGTACCTGCCTATTTTAATGACGACCAACGACAAGCAACAAAAGATGCTGGTTCTATTGCTGGCCTTGAAGTAAAACGATTGGTGAACGAACCAACAGCCGCTGCTTTTGCCTATGGCCTTGATAAATCTGATGTCAACATGAAAATTATGGTTGTCGACCTAGGAGGAGGAACCTTGGATGTCACCATCATGGATTTTGGTGGTGGTGTTTTTGAAGTAGCTTCTACTTCTGGAGATACAAGCCTAGGCGGAACGGATATGGACAAAGCTTTGTTTGACTATGTCTGCGATCAGTTTCAAAAAGATACAGGCATTGATTTACGAAAAGACAAATCCAATCATTATCGCTTATACGAAGCTGTAGAAAAGGCAAAAATCGAACTATCAACAACGTTGGAAACCGATGTTAACCTTCCTTTTATTACAGTTGATGCAAACAACACACCACAGCATCTTAACATCAAAATTACCCGTTCGAAACTCGAACAACTAGTAAAACCTATCATTGACAAAATTAAGGGACCCATGGAACAAGCGTTAAAAGACGGGGACTTTACTCCCAAAAATATTGATAAAATCATTCTAGTTGGTGGTCCTACAAGAATGCCCATCGTACAGAAAATTATCGAAGACTATATGGGCAAGAAGATTGAACGCGGAATTGATCCCATGGAATGCGTAGCTATGGGGGCTTCTATTCAAGGTGGAATCATTACTGGAGATGTAAAAAATGTTGTTTTGGTGGATGTTACACCTCTTTCACTAGGTATCGAGACACTGGGGGGTATTTGTACCAAAATGATTGATAGAAATTCTTCTGTCCCTATTTCGAAATCACAAATCTTTTCCACTGCCGCCGACAACCAAAGTAGTGTAGAAGTACATGTTTTACAAGGAGAACGAACCATGGCTACAGACAATGTATCTTTGGGCCGTTTTATTTTAGATGGAATACCTCCAGCACCAAGAGGTTTACCTCAAATTGAAGTTACGTTTGCCATCGATGCAAATGGCATTTTAACCGTAAAAGCAAAAGATAAAGCCACCAACAAAGAACAACATATCACTATCACCAATGCCAATAAACTTACTGATGAAGAAATAGAGAAAATGAAAAAAGAAGCAGAAAAGTTTTCGGATCAAGATAGAAAGAGAGCAGAATCTATTGAAACTCGTAACAAAGCCGATTCTCTTGTGTACTCTGCAAGAAAAAGTATGAAAGATTTGGAAGAAAAAGCAGACCCAACAGATCTAAAAGCTGCCAATGATAAAATTGATGAGCTTGAGAAAGCCTTAAAAGAAGACAAAGATACGGAAGAAATTAAGAAATTGATGGATGAAGTTTCCAACCTAATTGGTAAAGTTGGTGAAAAGATCTATCAACAAGAAGCTGCCGATGCTTCTACCGATGACACCACTTCCGAAGGCACTCCAAGCGATGATGCAACAGATTCTGATGAAGAACCAAAAGACACTGCTGAAGGACAAGCAAAAGAAATCTAAGAAAGAATTGTAGGTAACAACATTGGCAAACAAAGATTTTTATGAAATATTAGAGGTGGACCGCAATGCCACCCCTAATGAAATAAAGAGTGCCTATCGAAGATTGGTCATGAAGTATCATCCAGATGTCAATAAGGATACAGATGCTACTCAAAAAATGACTGATATCAACGAAGCATATGACGTACTCAGCGATCCAAAAAAAAAACAGCAATACGATATGTACGGCGCAGCGGGGCTTCACGAAACCCCTGGTTCAGGAAGTTATGGAGAAGGTTCTTCTTCAAACATGAATGATTTTTTCCGACAATCTGGGTTTTCTGGTTCAGGTAGCATTTTTGATGACATATTCAGTGCATTTGGTGGTGGTGCCAGGCAGCAATATCGTACAAAACCTATGGGGCGTCCTGGAAGCAATATTCTTTTTACCACAGATATTACCTTCAAAGAAGCTATACATGGCAAGAAAATAAAAATAAGTCTTGAACGTTTTATTGTTTGCGATTCTTGTGGAGGTTCGGGAGCCAAAAAAGGCACAGCCCCAACTACCTGTTCAACTTGCAAGGGCAGTGGCTATATCCAACAACAACAGCAAAGCTTCTTCGGTGTCGTAAATTCGATTGCTGAATGTCCCACTTGTGAAGGTACTGGAAAAGTTATTAAAGAAAAGTGTCCTTCTTGCAAAGGCTTTGGACGCGTACGTAAAGAATCCACTATAGAACTCGATATCCCTCCTTCTATTCCAGAGGGAACAAAAATACGATATCCAGGATATGGCAATGCTGGCATTAATGGTGGTTCTGTTGCTGATCTAATTGTAACTGTGCGGTATAAGCAAGATTCTCGGTTTAAGAAAAATGGGTCCAAACTTCTATTCGACTGTCATGTTCCTTTTACAAAAGCAATTTTAGGAACAGCCGTAAGCATCCCTACCATTGAAGGTTCTGAAAAAATGAAAATCTTGCCTGGTACTCAATCGGGAGAAGAGGTTGTATTAAAGGGAAAAGGGTTGCCTAGTCGAAGAAATCGCAGAGATGACCTGATTGTTAAAATTCTTGTTGATATCCCTGCAGCAAAAGCACTGAATAAAAATCAAAGAAAAGCATTGGAAGACATAGATCTGACTTTGTCAAAAAAATAGCAGTCTACATCGACAAAAAAAAGGTAGAGCATAACAATATCTGGTTTCTGCTCTACCTTTCCACGATAGTATCTAAGTGGAAATAAAATTCTTCATTCACTTGTTCAAACAACATGGTTGTCACTTTCTTTTTATCCTCCTCCCAGTAATCATATACCCCTCCTATAAGACGATCTTGAGGTGTGAAAAAAAGGTACCATACAACCGGTTTTTCCTCTTTCCATATGCACTGTATAACCGTTTCAGATTCTGGTCGATTCCAAAACTGAGATAAAACTTGTGATTCTTCGATGTCCTTCTCCGTCATCTTCAGAATTTGATGAGGTTCTTTGCCTGCAAACATATCTTGCATACAATCTGCAGGAGTATGTATTAAATGTAGTGATGCTGCCTCTTCGTCAATAGTAATCCACCCTTCTTGAGCTGACTGATGATAATAGATCGTCCCTTTTGATAGATATGCTTCCCGTTTTTCTATGGGAAAACCTAAAGCATCATCTTGTACAAATTTGAATCGAATATCATTTTCATGATTTTTTTCAACTAAAATATATTCTTTCTTGTCAAGCATATCATCAGCAAACACATAATTCGTAACACGAAATGAATAGGATGAAAACGTCTCCACAGAACGAATTGCGTTGAAGTAAAAAAGGGGGAAAATGGAAGGTTTGTTGATCATCTCCTTGATCATTGTTTGTGTATTTGTATAACTCTCATCATCCGATGCAATTGGGTTCTCTTGTATCCATTGGATAAGTGTCGTTAGATTGGCCACTCTTTTTAAATTCCAACGTTTATGATTTCCTTTTTGCAGGACAAGGTGAATATGGAAAACACACCGATTGTTTTGATCATTGAAGGGGATATAAGCAATAGCGGAAGTTCGGGTATGAGTCAATTTTGTATTGGTAGGTTTGAAATCTGTATAGAGGTTATGAAGTGCAAGATATTGCATTAAAGATTGATAAGAGCCATTAACGTTACCTAAAAAGTAATCATTTTTTGTAACAATATCATGGATGAGTCTTTCGTAAAAAAGAGAATGGTCAGTAATGGTCGAATCATTTTGCGGAAAAACTTCCTCTATAAAGGGGATTGGATTGCCTTGTAGCTGCTGTATTATGTCTAGCTCCTTGGAAAGAAGAATCGATAAAGAATTGACATCACAAACGGATTGGAATTCTTGATAATCTCTCTTTTCAAGTGCTGTCTTCAGCACGTACACTGCATAATGTGGCGATGTAAGCCACCAAAGATAAGAAAAACACAAGAAAACCAATAAAAAGAGTAAAACCAACCAACCGTTAAAACGAAACAAGGACATTCTCGTTCGGATTTTTTTGTACCATTTCATTTTTTTCATATTACTTTTCTTTTTTTATCATTATAGGTAAAATTTACATATGTATCTATATTTTAGCTACGGCATCGAAATGCTTCCTCATTTTATGCATAGTATATGCCCAAAAGCTGTAATGTATTGTGGTGGGGTTTGTGAACACTATCGTTTTCACATCAATACTCGTGGTGTGGCAAATGTACAGCCTTCTTTTTACGCAAAGGTATATGGAGTTGTTTGGAAAGTAAATCAAAATGATCATGACCATCTACATTCTTGGGCTAGGGAGTATTTTTCCCCAATGTTGAAAGAAAAACAAACCATTTTTTCACTTCCTTCTGCTCAAAATGAAAATGTTCATGCCTCTAAGAAGACTAATCAACTTGACTTTGAAGTCTTTTTCTTTCGATCCTTATCCTGTCAATATGACCAAGCTTCTTCGCAATACATCAATAGCTTAGTTAAACAGCTTCAGCATTTGGGAGTTTCCCAAGATTATCTATCGGAACTACGTCTTTGGACATCAACATTATAAAGGAGTGATTATGAAACCTACAGTACGAAAATGGATGAATTTTATTGCACTTTTAATAACTTTGGTTTTCAACTGGTTAGCATCAAGTGGCTTCATTAACGGAGTTGATATGACACAGGCAGCAGCTCGATATGAAGTCTGGATCACTCCTTCGGGGTTTACGTTCGGGATATGGGGGATTATCTATCTTTTCTTAGTGTTCTTTGCATTCTACCAGTTGCAAACACCTGTAAGCAAGTCCAATCACCTGAATCTTATAGGGAATCTTTTTCTCTATACATGCCTGTTTAACGTTCTGTGGCTAGTAACTTATCAGTTCGACCTAATTTGGGTATCTGTTCTTGTCATGATAGCTCTGCTCATTACTCTTCTTCGTTTGTATGCCAACATTCGAAAAGACCGCAAATTCACAGTCACGGAAAAATGGTTTGTTAAGTTTCCCTTCAGCCTATACACTGCATGGATAACACTGGCTACAATACTGAATATTGCTTCTTTTCTATCCAAAATGCAAATCAAAGCGAATTGGACTTTCGTGGGGATTTTTTCTCCAGCTACTTGGACAATTATCTTGTTGATGATAGCTCTAATACTGGCAATAAAGTATTTGTGGAAACGCTTTGATCCAGTCGCTGTACTTGTTTTTGTTTGGGCTTTGATTGGCATTGCTCATCGTCATTATACGTGGCCCAATGCATGGTTCACACAAGGACAGATTCGAATACTTGAAACGGACCATATGTTACTAGTTTCCTTTTCAATCGCTGGCATTGCAATACTTCTTGCATCTCTTACAAAGTACTACCTTCAAATGAAAGAAAAGAAAAAAAACGAAATCTTTTGATCGTTGATTGAAAAAACTCTGCCGGTTCATCGTTAAGAGTGAATACAATAAAAAAAGCCCGGGTTGAACCCGGGCTTTTTTTATGTGGGTAGATAGATTGGCCTAGACACAACCTTCTTCATCCATTTTCTTATATGCTTTGTACCGTTCCTTGGCGTCTTCTTCTGCTTTTTTGAAAAGCTCGGGGGCAATTTCTGGGAAGGATTGTTCCAAAGAAGTATAACGAACTTCACTTCGAATAAAGTCTTGGAAGGACGCTGTGGGTTCTTTTGAATCCAAGACAAAGGGATTCTTGTCTTCTTCTTTTCGCATAGGATTGTAGCGATAAAGGTGCCAGTATCCTGCTTCCACAGCTCTTTTCTCTTGTTCTTGTGTTTTGCCCATACCCAATTGTAAACCATGACTTATGCAGGGTGAATATGCAATAATGAGGGAGGGACCAGGATATGCCTCGGCTTCAGTTAATGCTTTCATCAATTGATTTTTGTTTGCACCCATAGCAACTTGAGCAACATACACATAGCCATAGGTCATTAACATTCTCCCTAAGTCTTTTTTCTTGGTACGCTTGCCTGCTGCAGCAAACTTTGCTACCGCAGCTCCGGGAGTCGACTTAGAAGACTGTCCACCAGTATTGGAATAGACTTCGGTATCAAATACTAAAATATTCATGTCTCTTCCAGAAGCAAGAACATGATCAAGACCGCCATAGCCTATATCATAGGCCCAGCCATCTCCGCCCCAAGACCAAACAGATCTTTTCAGTAGGAAATCTTTTCGCTGTTGAAGATCGTTCATTATCTCTTTCAATCTTCCAGTATATGGCTTTGTAAACAGAGACATTATTTGTAGCGTTGCTTTTTTGGAACCTGTGGCGTCATTCTTGTTCTCTAACCATGATTGAAAGATGGTTTTTTCTTCTTCGCCAATATCAAGCTGAAGAGCTTCTTGGATTAATCTCTCCAATCGATTGCGTATCTGGTCAACAGCCAAGAGCATGCCAAAACCATATTCAGCATTGTCTTCAAACAAGGAATTTGCCCATGCAGGACCTTTTCCAACAGCGTTTTTGCAAAAGGGAATAGAAGGAGCACTGGCTCCCCAAATTGAAGAACAACCCGTCGCATTTGCTATCAGCATGCGATCACCAAACAACTGAGTTGCCACTTTTGCATACGGCGTTTCTCCGCATCCAGCACAAGCGCCCGAGAACTCAAACAATGGTTTTATAAACTGGGAACCTTTCACAGTATGAATGTTGTCAATATCCGCAGTTTTTTCAGATACAGTGGAAACAGCCCAGTCAAAATTCTTCTGTTCATGAATCTGCGAATCAATGGACTTCATAACCAAAGCTTTTTCTTTAGAAGGGCAGATATCAGCGCAGTTCCCACACCCAGTACAATCCAAAGGATCTACTTGGATGACGAAGTGGTATGAATCAATCCCTTTGCCCTTTGCTTTCATAGTTCTGAAATCTTCAGGAGCTTGTTCCATTTCGTCGGCATTAAGCAAGAAAGGTCTTATAACAGCATGAGGACAAACAAAAGAACACTGGTTACATTGAATACAATTCTCTGGTAACCAATGAGGAACATGGATGGCAATCCCTCTTTTTTCATAAGCACTTGTGCCACAAGGGAATTCTCCATTTTCTCTTCCAGCGAATGCACTTACAGGGAGTGTATCACCTTTTTGTTTGTTCATAGGTCGTAGGATATCTTGAATGAAAGGAGGTTCCTTTTGGTTCGTTTCTGAGACTTCAGCAGGGAGGTTTTTCCAAGATGCGGGAACAGAAATTTTTTCTAGATTCTCAATCCCTTTGTCAACAGCGATATTATTCATATTGACAACATCTTCGCCTTTGGCTCCATAAGATTTTTGAATAGCATCCTTTAGCAATGCTATGGCTTCCTCTAATGGAAGAACGTTGGATAGCTTGAAAAATACAGCCTGCATGATCATGTTGATACGATTGCCAAGTCCAATTTCTTCTGCTATCTTCGTTGCATCAATCGTGTAGAAGTCAATGTCGTTAGTGGCAATGGCAGACTTCATTGAAGTAGGAAGATTCTCTTCTAACTCCTCTACATTCCATTGGCAATTCAGAACAAATGTTCCCTTGGGTTTTAACCCTTCTAAAACATCGTATTGGTGGACATACGATTGATTGTGACAAGCGATGTAGTCAGCTTCATCAATAAGATAGGTTGACTTAATAGGCTTTTTCCCAAATCGTAAATGAGAGACTGTGACACCACCAGATTTTTTTGAATCATAGGCAAAATATCCTTGTGCATACAAATCAGTATTGTCACCAATAATTTTTATGGCACTTTTATTTGCTCCCACAGTTCCATCAGACCCTAAGCCCCAAAATTTACAACGAATGGTTTCTTTGGGTGCTGTTACAATACGTTCCATCTGGGGCAACGAAGTGAATGTGACATCATCTTCGATTCCAATTGTAAACTGATCACGAGGAGTTTCCAGTGCGAGATTATCAAATACAGCTTTTATTTGAGAGGGAGTTGTATCTTTCGACCCTAAACCATAGCGTCCCCCAACAATTACAGGAGAATCCTCTTTTTGATAAAAAACGTTGCGTACATCTAGGTATAAAGGCTCACCAATAGAGCCAGGTTCTTTGGTTCGGTCCAAAACTGCAATTTTTCTGACAGTTAAGGGTAATGCTTTGACAAAATGATCAATACTAAAGGGTCTATAGAGTCGCACTTTAACAACTCCAACCTTTTCTCCTTTGGATACCAGATAATCGACTGTTTCTTCGATGGTTTCTGTTACTGAACCCATGGCAATAATGACTTTATCTGCATCAGTGGCACCGTAGAAGTCAAAGAGGTGATATCGTCTTCCTGTAATGGTAGAGATCTTTTCCATATTCTTTTCAACAAAAGCAGGTAGCTCTTGATAGAAGCGATTGGCAGATTCTTTGGCTTGGAAGAAAATATCAGGATTTTGAGCAGTACCCATAATTTTGGGGTGATCGGGATTCAATGCTTGATCTCTGAATTTTTCTACAGCATCGTAATCGAGCATAGAATGTAATTCTTCGTCGGTATAAACCTCAATCTTTTGAATCTCATGAGAAGAACGAAACCCATCAAAAAAATGTACAAATGGGACTCTACCATCTATAGCAGATAAATGAGCAACAGCAGACAGATCCATTACTTCTTGTATCCCTCCAGATGCTAATAGCGCAAACCCTGTTTGTCTAGTTGCCATAACATCGGAGTGATCGCCAAAAATGGATAAGGCATGTGCGGCGACAGCCCTTGCAGACACATGGAAAACGCCGGGTAATAATTCACCAGCAATTTTGTACATGTTTGGGATCATAAGCAAAAGACCTTGAGATGCAGTAAATGTAGAAGTTAAAGCTCCAGCAGCTAATGATCCGTGAACTGCTCCCGAAGCTCCCGCTTCTGACTGCATTTCAACAACATCAACTGTTTGTCCAAACAAGTTCTTTCTTCCATTGGCAGCCCAAGCATCCATATATTCTGCCATAGTAGAAGAAGGTGTAATTGGAAAAATGGAAGCGACATCTGTAAAAGCATATGCTACATGGGCGGCAGCTGTATTGCCATCCATGGACTTCATTTTTCTAGTCATAACGTACCCCACTTTATTATTAGAGATTATAAGCATAATATACGCTGAAAAAAAGAATTCGCAACCCACAAGGTGACAGCATTGAGGAACTATTCCATCTGTCGGTTACCGCCTTGGTAGATCAATCACGAAAGTCGTACCTTCTCCGACTTTTGATTCAACTTGAATGGTTCCTTGGAAAAGCTCAACGATCTCTTTGCAAATGGCCAACCCTAAACCAGTACTTCCAGAACGTCTACTATGAACAGTAGATGTTTGAGAAAACACTTTAAATAATTTTGGTATTTCATTGTTATCAATGCCTATACCTGAATCAGCAACAATGAATCGTAGAGTTTTCGCATTTGCATCTTGCACTACGATACGGACAAAGCCTGTTTCTGTGTACTTAATAGCATTGTCTAGTAGATTTCCTAACACTTCATACAGCTTGTCTTCATCAATTGTCAAAAATGGATTTTTGGTTTTGACCTGAATATCGAGTTGAATATTCTTTTTGTTTGCAACAACAATGTAGGACTCATAGATATCCTCAAAAAACTCCCGTAAGTCGATGGCTTCATAAGACAATACCACTTTTCTGGCTTGCAATTTCTGATAGTCCAATACATTGTTAATGATTCTAGATAAGCGATCTACATTTTTTTTACTTATCTGGAGAACATTCTTTTGTTGATCATTTAAAGTACCCATTTCCAAAATTAAATTGGCTTCTTTCACCACCGTCAAAGGGGTTCTCATTTCATGTGATACAGTGTTGATGAATTCATTTTTCGCTTGATCAATATTTTTCAAAAGTGTAATGTCGAAATCGACACCTCGAAATCCAACCACTGTTTCATTGTTCCATATCGGTACGGCGTTTGAAGAAACATACAAAATAGCCCCATCTTTCTTTTTTAACTCAGTAAATACATTTTTAAAAGGTTTTCCTTGTTGAATTTTTCTTTTAAAAAGGTCTTTCATTCTATCTATTTCATTACTTGTATGGAGTTCATACCAAGATTTAGACTGGATCAGTTCTTCAGGAGAATATCCTAAAAGCTCTGTAACATAAGAACTTATAAACAATAGTTTCGCATCAGTATCTGTTTCCCAAATAATGGACTTTGCATGTTCAGTTACTTGCTCTAGACGTATTTTACTGGCTTTTTCTTCGGTTTCTAGTAGAATTCTTTCTAATACAAGGGATGCCTTATATACAAAAGATTCTATGGTTTTTACATTGGGCAAGGGGGTATCCTTAAGTTGTACAAGAATAACGCTTCCCAAATGACCCTTGTTACCTGTTAGGCCAATCATGTGCATCTTTTTGACACCAACTACTCGGTTCAAAAAATTCGTAAATGTTCTGGAGAAAAAGCCCATGGAATCTAACAAAAGGCTTATAGGAACTTCAAACAATGTTTTACTCGCTAAAATTGGTTGATAGTCATCTGTAATCTGAATGTTATACCGCGAGAGCTGAGGAATCATCCATTGAAAGATTTTTTCTTTCATTGATTTTGATGTAGTTGATACAGATTTCATATGAAGAGTTTTTTGATCAAGTGAAGATTCAAGAACAAAAAGCAAACTATCCGGTATCTTTGTCGATAAGCTATCGGCTAGATACTGAAACAAACTACTAGCGGTAATTTTCTTTAATAGCTCTTGATGACCGAGCGACAACCACTCTAATTCTTCTTTTTGTGATTTGGCCTCAATCTGAGCATTCTTTAGATTTGTTATATCAGTAACGGTTCCGTTCATTTGGACAGGTTTTCCTTCCAAATCAAACTTTGTGAATTTTCCTCTTTTACTCACCCAAATATGTGAGCCACTTTGATGTACCATTCTCACATCTACTCCATGATGGGGTTTCGAACCGAAATAATAGTGACGATAATCACTATCGTTTTTATCGATATCTTTGGGATGAATAATTTGATTCCAGCGAGAAATGCCTTTCTTCTTGAATTCATCTTCTGTATATCCCAGCATTCGAATACACCGAGCGTCAAAGGTCAAAAGATCCTTTTCAATGTGCCATTCCCAAGAACCAATATTGGAGGCATCCAGGGCTATTTCCAATTTTTCTTCAGAGGCTATGAGGTTTTGCTCAGCAACAAAGCGTTTTTCTTCATTAAGAATTGTCTGTAAGCGAGAATGAAACAATGGACTTATTCGTGTTGCTATGATTTGTACCAAACTCCTTGTAGAAGAAGGCTGGTACTCTGCGTTATCCTCTACAATAAAAAACCCTACTCGTTCCTCGTTGTAATAGATTGGAGTAAGGATCGCTCGAGTAAAAGATGTATATCCCGGTAAGAGAGAAAACTTCAAGGGCAACGATGGTGTTTTTTCTTTGGTAAGTAGAAATTTCCCCCAAACAGTTTTTCCCCATTCCCTTTTGAAAAGGTTAAAGGGTGGCTGGTGGTGTGACGTTTTAATTGGTTGATTTGTGATTGCCGCAATAGTGCAGGTTTCGTTTTCTCTAAAGTAACCAATAACTCCATTTTCGTTTCCTGTTACACGTAAAATTGCCTGCAGAATCTTTGCAAAAACAGAGGTTCCAGGTTGTTCCAGAAAGGCACTAGACAGTTCATTACGAATTTCTAATTCTTGATAT
>Ga0334898_1000389_pt1 | contig 72103 bp, 65 predicted proteins | sample GraSluR3_MG_10_FD_207228 | JGI IMG/M metagenome (GOLD analysis project Ga0334898, IMG submission 207228) | Sludge microbial communities from methane-producing bioreactor in Wageningen University, Netherlands - Granular Sludge_3_08-R3 | ecosystem: Engineered > Bioreactor > Anaerobic >... | reverse complement strand
TCTAAACTCCCGCATTCGGGACAGCGTTTTTTTTCTTTTTGCTCATGACAATAGTATAAATCATTATAACTCTTTTCTCCACTTATCATTATGTGCCTCTTTAGACACAATTAAGTTTACACTGCCCAAATTAATATAAAATATACCTTTTTCACTATTAAGACTCAGAAAACATAAAAAAAGTTTCATTTACAAATATTATTGCCGAAAAAAAGCGCCGTAATACCATTAAACACCTCAAAGAGCAAAAAGCGTTACCATCAAGGAAAAATAAACTTGATTTTTTTAACCGCACAATATAAGCTAAATCTTTCGGAGGAATAAATGAATATAGCGTTCTGTCTATCCAAACCCATAGATTTTTTTCCGCTCTACCCCGACCCTATACCTCCCGAATTATTCGGTTTTAAAGACAATGACAAACCGGAGTGCCTGTTCACCAAGATATTCCCGAAATACTACGACTATTTCCCCAATGCGAACTATTACGCCATAGACCGAAGCAACCCACCGATTTTTGCTAAATTCGTTGAGGATTTGGACGTTTTAAACCTCCCGACACAAAACCTGTTTGCCGTAACAATACTTTTTGCATCATTCGTAATCGCCTTTGACCTTCCGCCGATGTGTATATTACTTCCGTCAAACGCGATAATATCACCTTTTGAAACTTTCGCACGGGCAATAAAAACCCTCAACGATACCAGCTTTATAAGCACGCCGTTTCTTTCGATATGCTGCGAAACCCAAACCGCTTCACATAGTTCGACTTCGCTCACTACGAGGTTTTACCTGAAACAGGGCGAAATCCTTGCAAAAGAAAATGATTTAACGCTTTACTCGATAAAAAAAATAATCCCTCAAAATCTCTACAACGATAAATTGCGTGAAGACCGCACGGTTTTCGGTTTCCAAAATATCTTCGCTTTTGATGCTATGAAACTCAGCGAATATCTCTCATCCGAAAACTCAAGAATGAACGACCTGTTTTTCCTTCTTGTGGATGCGTGGAAAGACAATAAAACGTTAAACACCCTGCTTAGTGAGATTATCAGCGAACTTGAAAAAAACTCGATGGAAAGTTTTGTGTCCAGTCTCAACGAAAAGGAAATCGTTACACTCCCGTTAGATATAACAACGGTAAATTCACATTCAAGCCTTTTGAAAATTTTACCTGTCGATGAAAACAACAACTACATAGAAGGTAATATCTCGGCGCAAGATACATACGACTCAATCCTGATAAACAAAACGCCTGCCGAAATATCCGTCCGAAACCTCAGCTCAACCTGCATTATAACAAACGACCGTAAGCAACATATATTCAAGATTTAAAAATTTCAAAGATTTTATTTGCTAAATAAATTAAGTTGTGTTAGAATTATTGTCTAAAGCCTGTCGGGCTAATGGAGAGGTGCCGGAGTGGCCGAACGGGGCTCCCTGCTAAGGAGTTGTCCCTAATTTATGGGACCGAGGGTTCGAATCCCTCCCTCTCCGAATGTTTTTATTTTTCTAATTCCTTATCTTAATAGCAAATAGTCTGTTTTTAAATCTGAAAATCATAATCCGGTAATTGGTAGCACAGGTTTTCAGACCGTAGAAGAAAGTAGTTCAGGCTTCTATCCTGTGTGCTGTCATTCCCGCCAGCTTCCGTCAAGCAGGTTAAGTATAACGTCATTATCCGCAGGCGGGATATTATTAATCATACCTTTTAGTTTCTTGCTGTAAGCGTTAAGAATAATTCTCGAACGCAAGCGCAAGCCTCGCTTGTCAATCAAATTATCGGGCGGGTTCTCATCACCGTAAAAATTCATCGCATAAATAATCCCGACAAGATTCGCAAGTCTTTCAAGGTCGGGGCTTTTGACTTTGTATCCCTCAAGAACCCCCTTGGCTATAAGACTGACCCCGTCAACGATATAATTATAAGCGTATTCCTGAAAATCATCGGGACGAGACGGTATGGATTCTATCAGATACGAATTGATTACCGCCTCCTGCGCATCGGTAATTTCGACTACGCGGTAGTGAGTAGTGCTTACGGTTGAGCCGGTCTGAATATCGAAAAGGAATTTTTCACTGTCGCGGGTTTTCCATTCTTTGAGCGAAATATTTTGGGCATGGAAATGGCCGGTAAATACCATCCTCATCCCGTAATAAGCAAACATTCCGGATATATCCTGATAATTATTTACCAAATATTCACTATCGAAATCCGCCTGTCCTCTGTAATGCTCAAGGACACCGTGATGGATTAACCCGATAACCGCCTTGTTCTCAAGACGGGCTTTTATCAGCATATTTTCAATCCACTCAAGGGTTTCGGGTAAAAACTCTGCGCCCGTAACGGGATGTTTGCCCGGAAGGTTGTCGCGGTAAAGGCAGGCATCCATAGCAAAAAGCCATAACCCATCGACAGGCTCCGCAATATAAGTCAGCGAATTGGGGTCGCGATAAATAGCGTCATCAAACCCAAAACCGTCATAAATTCGCGCAAAGTCTTCGGGGGTAACGGTTTCCACCTCTATAATGTTGTCCCCGTCGTAACCGTGCGCCGTTCCAACGTTAATATCGTGGTTGCCCGGCACAACATACACCTTTTTGCCGGAATCGACTAAAGATTTAATATGCTCAGCGAATTTGGTATGGCTGCTGAGTTCGCCGTCTTTTGTAAGGTCGCCTGCGATAAGCACAAATTCCGCATCTATGCCGTTTATAGCTTTTATCTGCTCAAGTAGAATTTTCTCGCTTTCGGCAATCAGTTTGCGGTCTTGATTTATATAATCCTGAAACGCGCTTCCGCTTGTTCCGAGCTCGGGGTCAAAATAGTGTATATCGGAAATAACAACAAAGCGGGTTGCGGGATAATCGGCGTAAGGCATTGTCATCCGCGAGGATATTTCCTTATCGGTTTGATACATAAATCTAACCCCCTTTGCGCATCCGCCAAGGACAAAAAGCGCAACTATTAATGAAAAAATCGGCATTTTCGGAAAACTCATCTTTCTCCTCCATAGCTTGTTATTGTATATATCCTAATTCATCAATGTTAATAATATATTAAAACGGGATTTATTTCTATTATTCTATGGAAATTCTTTATACAAACGTTGATTTATGGAAATAAAAGCGTTAAAATAAGTGTAAGGAGGAACATAAAATGAAAAGTAGAATTTTGATTTCCGGTCTGTTAATTTCACTGATGTTGTCCTGTTCTGCGGTAGTAGGACCAAACCTTACGGTTCGCAACGAAATGACGCAAGATATTATTTTAGTTGAATGGAACGGCGTTTCCTTTGATGACGAACCGATACTTGACGTTTACAACGATACTATGGTCAAAGGAATAAAAAGCGGAAAATCCAAAATGCGCCCCGTGGATGCAGGCGAGGGTTACCTGAAATTTCGTTTTGTTGATGAACCTGATTTTTACAAAACACAAAACCCCCAAAACGTCAAAGAAAATCATATATTGACATTAAGGGATTCTACCGATATTACTAAGGCTTCTTTGGAAATCTCATATTATAACGGGAATACCTTAATAACCGAAACAGTAGAGTTGATAAAAATTTCGGAATAAAATTGAGATTAACCCGCTTGTTTTTTGACTTATTTATCTAAAGGTTTTATAATTACTTTCGCTAATATTCTAAAAAGAGACAGAGGATTTAATGATGAAAACATTTTCTTTAAAAGCAAAAGAGGTTACGCGAAAGTGGTATGTGATTGATGCGGATGGAATACCGTTGGGAAGAATCGCAAGCAAAGCCGCGACAATCCTGATGGGTAAACACAAACCTACTTACACCCCCCATATTGATAACGGGGATTTCGTTATAATAGTAAACGCCGGCAAGTTTCTTCTTACAGGACGTAAACCGTCAACAAAGGTATATCGTCATTACAGCGGCTACCCCGGCGGTATGAAAGAAACATCTTTTAAGGACGTTATGTCAAAAAGTCCGCTTTTTCCGCTTGAGAAAGCGATTAGGGGTATGCTTCCTAAAAACAAGCTTGCCAAAAAGATGTTTTCCAAGTTGCATCTTTTCGAGGGTGCGGAACATACCTTTAAGAATGTTTCCCTCGAAAATCTGGAAGTTTAGGAGGAGTTATAGATGGCAGAAAAAGTATATGCTACCGGCAGACGGAAAACAAGTGTCGCAAGGGTGTTTTTGATTCCGGGCGGCAAGGGAAATATAACGGTTAATAAAGTTGACTATAAAAAATATTTTGCCGAGTTCTATCATAATAAGATAGAAGCGCCTTTTGCGCTCACCGAAACTCTCGGCAAGTTTGACGTTTACTCTACCGTAAAAGGCGGGGGAATCACCGGACAGGCTGAAGCTATCAGACACGGTTTAGCCCGCGCCCTCGCAACATTTGACAGCGAAAAATACCGTAAAACTCTTAAACTTGCGGGCTTTCTTACCCGTGATGACAGAATGGTTGAACGTAAAAAATTCGGTTTGCGAAAAGCTCGCAAAAGAGAACAATACTCAAAACGTTAAATTTATATACAAGCCCCGCTTTGTCGGGGCTTTTTATTTATCCCCGCATTTTTTTGCCGATATTTATATCGGGAGTTTTTTATGTATATGGGTAAACTTGCAAAAGATTTCTTGGATTATATTCGCTACGAAAAGGGATACTCTCCTCATACGCTTAAATCTTATAACGATGATTTAGACGGGTTTTTGAATTTTATATCGGAAATCGGCATTGATAATCCTGAAAAAATCAGCTATACGGCGCTTCGACATTACGTTCAAAGTATTGCGGAAAAAGGAGTGTCCGCGCGCACCCTTGAACGCAAAGTTGCCTCACTCAAGTCTTTTTTTAAATTTTTAGTCAAACGCGGGGAAATTGCGACAAATTTCGCCGACTTAATCTCCTCACCCAAACGCGACAAGATGCTACCGGTCGTGCTTGAAAAAAATGAGATTATTGAGATGCTTGTTTCGCTTTCGGAAAACTCTATATTGGAAATCCGCAATAAGACTATCGTCTTGTTTTTGTATGCTACCGGGTTGCGCGTATCTGAATTGACCGGACTTAACGTCTCGGATGTGGATTACCGCGAGGGGTTTGTCCGGGTTACCGGCAAGGGCGGAAAAGAACGTATTGTTCCGTCAGGCGACAAGGCAAAATCCGTCCTGCTTAAATACCTTGCTTACAGGAAGGAACTTTTAAAAAAAGAAACCCCCGCATTATTCCTTACTAAAAACGGGAACAGGATTTCAGCGAGAATGGTCGGCAATATAGTCAAAGAATGCGCGAAAAACCTTGCCGTATCCAAGGATATACATCCCCATACCCTCAGACACAGTTTCGCCACCCATCTTTTGGAAAACGGGGCAAATATCCGTGTCATACAGGAACTTTTAGGGCATTCAAGTCTTTCAACTACACAGATTTATACCCATCTCAGTATTGATAAACTCAAGGAAAGCTACGAAAAACATCATCCGCATAGCTAAAAAAATAAGGGTTGCCCCGATTGAGACAACCCTTGTAAATCTCTTGTTTTTGACTTTTATGATATTTTAGAGTAAGAACCCGTCATAATGTTGATACTGTATTTATCGTTACCAACTTCTAAAGTTGCAAATACAGTTCCGTTAAATATAAGTTTAAAACTAACTTCTTCATTATCGGCTTTGACATACCCGTTAACCGTGCCGTTAGGATAACCGAAATAAGATAAAGTTACATTTTTATAGTCAAAATAAACGAAAGCGTCATCAAATTCGGATGTAGTTACATTATATGAAACAACGCCGTTCAAGGTTGTTGTAGTATCTGTTTCTTTATATTTGAAAGGTTTTGATTTGCTTTCGCCATATTTCCCTTTAAACGTATAAGTCTCACTTCCTTCTTTGGCGGACATATCAAAAGATGCATAAATATGGAACTCATCGGCTTCAAATGAGGCATCCCAAAAAGAATTATCATCCGTAACGGGTAATATATCTCCGTTTAAAAGGAATCTTTCGTTCATATCGGTATCCATAGAAATAGAATAAGTTTTTCCGCCCTCGGTCCCGCTCATAGAAAATTCAAATTTTTCACTCGCCCAATTATCGGCATAAGAACGTTCCCATACAGTTGTCGTCATAGAAAAGCCGTCGTAAGAGAAAGAAATTGTAATTGAACCGTCAGCATTAGTAACTTCACTGTATTCAATACCCCAATCTTCCCACAAAGTGCTTAAAGCAAACATCCCCATAGAATCCGAACTGGGGGAAATTTGAGTTGCGCCGACAACGGTTTTTGCAACCAAATCCGCAGCCATATCATTTGATAACTGAACCCCACAACTTGACAATACAACAGCGAAAACTATTGCCCCGATTGTAATACCTAATTTTCTCATAGTGTAATCCTCCTCATAGATTTTAAATTAAGTTTATCACAATATTCCCGATTTATCAAGCTAAATAAAGGCTATTTTTTCCCTTTTAAAAGCTCCGATGCAATAATCAGGTTTTCCATCTTGAGACGGAAACTGTTCATAAGAAGATTCATCTTTTCAAGGTCAAGCATATTGTAAATACCGCCGTCGGTTTCTTTCTCGGTAATATTAAGAACCCCTATAACGTTTTCATCATCGAAAACCCGCAACGGAAAAATAATAAAAGACTTGGTTTTGTATTGAGGTTTATTTTTTCTGCCGAGTTCGGGATGGGTTTCGACATTGGTAACGTAAATCCTCTTGCTGTTTTTAAAAGCAAACCCCGCAACCCCGTCATCAAGCCCGATTTCAATTCTTTCTTTGAGGTCTTGAAACCCGATACCCTTAACCATCGACAAATTATTTTTTTCAGGATTAAACAGGAAAACCGAGATTCGTTTGGATGAGGTAAGACTCGCAGAAGCATCCGCAAGCTGATACAACAACTTTAACGGATTGGTTTGCTTCATCATTTCGGTTTGCGCGGAAATCTCTTTAAGAAGCGTCTCCTCGCCGGCGTTTTCACCCGGTCTTTCCGTTTCACCTATAACCGCATAATCTTTCCATAAATTTTCTATTATAGTAAGGTTGGATGAAAGCAACTTACGGATAACCTCAAGGTTTGCCATCACCGCGTCCGAATTTATAGGCTCGGCTGCGGAAAAACTGTCAAGTGAGGTTTCGGACGGGACTTGCATACCGTTTATTACGCGAGGCTTTTTTTGTTTACCTGAAATCATATTAATATAAAAAACAACGGTAATGGATGCAATCAAAAACAAGCCGAAAAGCAACAGCTTTATATTGAACATTGTAAAGGTAAGAGGCTCGGTATCTGCGGTAAATCCGTCAAACTCACTAAAAAGCATATAAGCCCAGATAAGAATTATACCGAATATCAACACATTGATAATAATGGAAAAAAATCTCTTCATAATAAACCTCCGAAACTAACCTAATGCAAATTTTAACGCTTTAACAAGCCCGCGCCTGTCAATAATAGTAAGATTAGCGTATTTTCTTGAAACACTTACCGCATCATCGTTAAACCTTGAAGTGATTATAACAACCACATTGGGAATCCCCATACTTTTAGCAGACCCGACCGCATTCAAGAGTATCATACCGGTAACGTTTTCTTCGTAACGCTTTATAATAATAAGGTATCGCTTAGGTCCTTTAGAACCTACAAACCCGATAGCCTTCCCTTCCTTAAAATCCGAATCATAGCTCAAAGAAATCTCTTTCTGTATGGAAAATCCCATAAATTTCAAGGCTTTGCGTGAAACCTCACGAAATCTCTTTAAATTTAATTTTTTATATCTTTCAATAAGCGACCCCTGCTGAGGCTTAGGAGAAGACAAATTCTGCTCAACCGTTTTCTCAAGGGTATCTATATCAAAGAATTTTTTTGATACCAAAGAATTAACCGGGATTACCTCGTTAAGCGTAATTACCGGCATAACCATCCACCTTTCGCTGATAAAATTCAATGTTTCATCGGTAACCTGCTGTGAGGTAAGCTCTTTGATATCCTTGTAGAAAAAGTCCATCTGCTTGAGATTTTGCCAAGCCGCCATAGCTTTTTCTTTGTTACCGTCTTTGGCATAAGCCATTCCGAGATTATATAAGACATTTTTTTTCCATTCAAACGCCTTGGCATCCGAAGAGTCAAAATTTTCCTGACTTGCCATTTCAAGCGAAGTAACGGCATCCTCAATAAGCCCGATTCCTTTATAACACTCTCCGAGAAGCAGAAAGGTTTTCATTTTTTGCTCCATATCGGTTAAGGCACGTGAGGCGGTTTTCAGAAATCTTATGGCGCTCATAAAATCCCGGATTTCTTTATACAAAGCGCCGATATATAAATCAAGGAGAAAATTATTTTGCCGGAATCTCTTTGCAAAAGTAAATTCGCGGATTGCGGTTTCCTTTTTGCCTAATTGAGTGGCAATAAGCCCCGCGTAATAATGTATATCATAATTCATAGGATTTACGCTTTCCGCTTTGTTTATATAATCAAACGCCTTTTTAAATTTGCGCTGGGAAGCGTAAACCAACGCAATATACATACAAACCTCGGCATCGGATTCATTTACAAGATAAGCGCTAAACAATGCAAGAAAGGCTTTCGGATAATTCTTGAGCTTAAAATATGAAATACCGAGATTCCTGTTTATAGGAACATCGCCTCCGGGCGGCAGGTCTTTGGAATTCTTAAGCGCAATTTCATATTCCACAACCGCTCGCTGATAGTTCTCATTAATAAAATAAACATCCGCAAGAAGAGTATGGTAAACGGGATTAAACTCTTCATGAAGGATTAGCTTATTATATATTTCAATAGCATCATCATAATTTCCGGATTCCACAAAACGCCTTGCTTTTTCAACAAGATTGCTCTTGTCTTTAAGAATATTCATTAACCCGAAAACCACAATAAAGATAACCGCAGCAAAAATAAGGAGATACAATAAAATATCCATAGCATTCCTAAATTAAATAGTTTGTTATTTCTTCACATGTATAAAATGAAACATTGTCATTATGTTTAAGCATATTTTTCGCCTCGGTAGATAAAGGCGAAGTGGATATTAAAACTAATTTTTTAGCTTCCAGTTCCCGCAAAGCCCCCGTGAGATTCATAATAGTAATAAATCCGACCGGCTCTCTCCATCTGCGAACACAAAACAAAATGCGGGATTTATCCGGCGTAGTTGTTTCGCAAAGTATATCAAAACTCTGACCCTCCGAATAAGAAACCTGGTCGATTCTCAAAGTAGGGTCAACAACCTTATACCCCATCACCTCCGCGAGTTCTTTGGCAACAATCTGGAAAGTAGGAAAATCAATATTAAAAAATGATTCGCAGGGGTTGGATGGATTAATGCCGAGCGCTTTAAAACCCGCACGCTGTTTTTTCGGAGCTTCCGACTTGTAGGATTTGAATTTTTCCTTTATCGCTTTTATATTATCGCCCGTGTATTTATCAAGAATGGATGCGGGGTCAAATTTGTATTTCGGCTTAGTGCCGAAAAACTTCCATAAAGTCTTATAATTTAAAAATTTCCATATCCATTCGCTAAACACGTAATCAAGCTTTTTCTTGGCATCCTCCGCTTCTGCCTTAATTATAGCAAAATCAACGTCAAGTTTACGAGGGTTAGAGCCGGATTCAAGCGCATGCCTCTCCTGCTCTTTTTTGTATTTATCCAACTTTGATAACGCATCAAAAAGAAAACTTTTGTTTTCCTTGATTTTTTTAACCTGCTCGTCATTCATATTTTCAGTATCAACGCCGGTATCAAGAAATTCATTGAGACGCTCTAAAGCAAGGTCGTAATAACTTTGCTGAATTCTTAAATAAATAAAAGCCATATCAATTTCGTCTTTCTGCGAGGTGTTACTTTCGGAAAGTATCATATTTTCAAGTTGTTTATGAAGTTCCCGCGCCACCTCATAGCTTTTATCAAAAATGTAAGACAAAAACAGCAGCTTAACCGCAAAATACATCTGCCCCTTGGTAAGGACAAAACTGTCTGAGTTAGCAACCTCCTCCATAAACTCGCGCGCTCTTTGATAGGCTTCAATTCTCATATAAATATAAGAAAGCATAAATTTCACCTGCCATCGGGATGGGTCAATTCGCAATGCTTCTTCAAGGACATTCATAGCATCGTTAATGTTGTCAATCATAATAAGGCAAAGTCCGTAATCCTGTAAAAACACGGCATCATTTTGTTTTAAGCTATGAGCGCGTTCATAAAAAGGAAGAGCGCGAAAAAACTGTTCCTGCGACATTATTATACTTGCAATATTATCGACAACATTCCGCCCACTCGGTAAAATCTGATAAGCCTGAAGAAGATAGTCCAACGCCTCTTTATCCCTCTCAACCTTGCGATAAAGTAATCCCACGCGACGGTAAAGCTCAAACATCGTGTAAAATTTCGACTCTATACCGAGGTCAATAAGCTGGGTATAATAACCAATCGCCTCAAGAGGATTGCCTTTTTCCTCGTTGATATTTCCAAGATGCCACAAAGCCTCAGGATTTTTCGGGTTTTTAGAAAGGGAATCCATAAAGATAGCCATAGCCATATCCAAGTTACCTTCTTCTACGGCTTTTTCCGCCTTCTTAATTTTTAAATCCTGCATCGTTGTTAAAAGATAAAAAGTGGTCAGACCCAGTAAAAGTATCCCGATAATTATAAAGCCCACAAATTTTCTCCATTTTTATCATAATAGCCGAAGCAAAACAAAACTTATCTTTAATTATCGGCAGAAAGCACAAATTTTTTCATCAATTGATGTCCATAAGTCGGAAATAAAGATAAAAAAGACTTATTTCAAGGATTCATCAACCTTTTCTTTATCATATCCCGCTTCAATAGCCAACCGTGCGTATTCTTTAGCTTTTTCGATGTTATCCAAGCTTTTGTAAGTAAGCGCAACCTTATAAAGAGTATCGGCATTTTCGGGCTTGATTACCAAAGCCATTAGGTAATTGTTAAGCCTTCTGCTGCCCGAAAGTTTCTCCGCACGTTTCACATAAGCGCTAAATTGAGTATCGGGATTATAGGAAAGACCGACTTTAAAATGCTTGCTTAAAAGTTCCCGTGCCTCTGATGCCGCTTCTCCCATAGGATAAAGGTTATGAGAATAAGTAAAACTGGCTCTTGCGTCTTTCTTGTTATCCGCCTCAAGATAAGCCTTGCCCGTCATAAGCCAGTCTTCCGAAAAAGCCTTTCTTTGAGGAGGGGTTAGTTGGTCGTAAAACCCCTTTGCTCCCAAAAGATTTACCGCGCCGATAACCATCAAAATTACCAAAACTTTTCTCATATATAATACCTCCTGTCTTTTTATTCTACTATACATTTTACAATATCTCTGCGACTAAGTAAACAAATTAATAGCATTATTTGATTTTACTTTATGAAAAAATCAATTTATAATATTTGAAGCACATTTACGGGTAAAAGGATATTATATGAAGGGTAAATTTATAGTTTTTGAGGGAATTGAAGGGTGCGGCAAAAGCACACAGGTTGCCGGGCTTTATAAAAACCTTATGAAATCGGGAATAGATTGCACTATTACCCGCGAACCGGGAGGAACGGAACTCGGTGAAAAAATCCGTGAAATCCTGCTTCACTCCTCGGTATTCCCTATGACCGAACTGCTGCTTTTTCTTGCCGACAGAAACCAGCACATCAACGAAATTATCCGCCCATCACTTGAAGCGGGCAGGGTGGTAATCAGCGACAGATTTTATTTTTCCACTTATGCGTATCAGGCTATCGGACGAAAGATAAATATGGATACCGTAATCCGTCTTAATGAAATTGCCGTTGAAGGCATCAAGCCGGATATAACATTTTTCATAGATATTCCTACCGAAACAGGGTTTTTAAGAAAAAAAACCGCCGATTTGCAATTAGACCGTATAGAACAGGAGGATTTTACATTTCATAATGCCGTCAGAAACGCTTATCTTGATATATATGAAAAGAACCGCGACTTAATAATCAAACTTGACGGAAAATCGGGTATTGATGAACTGCAAAATAATATTTTTTCTATTGTTAAAGAACGGTTTTTCGATATTTTTGATAAATAAGACTACCCCAGTTTACCCAAAGCCTCATTGAAAATCGGGATAATCTCCTCCATATTTTCCAAAACAAAATCAATATATAAAATATCCTGTTCGGGTTTATAAGTGCCGTTAATGTAATCATAATTTCCGGAATAAAGCAATTTTCCGCCTATACTAAAAAGAATTACGTTTATATGACTGAAATCTCCGGAGTGCTTGAACGTAAAACTTAAACTGAAATTTTCACCCTTGACAATTACAGGCGCTTTGGCTTGACCGGCTTTTTCGGCATTAACGGCTTCCACCATTATTCGCTTAACCTCGGCATTAAAAAACTTTTTTTTCTCCTCGGCATCCTTTTCGAGAAAATCCTTCCATCCGTTAAATATTTCCATAAAACTATCCTAAAATAATAATTATCTTTATAATAGCGATAAAACTATAAATGTTTTAATTATTTTTGTCAAAAAAATAAATAGTTAGAATTTTACCTTGCGCCTGTTCTTGTTTGAAAGCTCCGCGCTAAACTCCTCACGGTAGATTTCAAGCAACGACATAAAAAACATCGCTATAACAGGACCTATAATAAAACCCATAATTCCGAAAGTAGCAATCCCTCCGAGAGTCGAGAACAACACAACAAGATTATGCATCTTCCCCTCCTTCCCTACAAGCGGAGGACGAAGCAAATAATCAATAACGGTATTAACCACAACCCCGATAATAAGTATCACAATACCCTGCCAAATATTACCGTAGCTGATTTGCATAATCCCGATAGGTATCATCACGATAGGAGCGCCAACCATCGGTATAATCGAAAGTATAATAATAATCAACCCCCATAAAACCCATCCCTGAATCCCGAAAGCCATAAGAGCAATAGAGCTTACAGTCCCCTGCACAAGCCCGATAACGATAGTGCCTTTGACGGTAGCGCGCGAAATCATCGCAAAATGCCCCATAATCTTTCTTTCATAGCTTTGTTTCAGAGGTGAAAGCGCCCTAATCTTGTGAATAAATTTATCCCCGTCGCGAAACATATAAAACATAGAAAATAGAGTAAAAAAGACCCCGACTATCCCTTCAATAATACTTACCGAGGTTTTATTTATCACATTGGTAATAAACCTGCCTATTTCGCTAAGGCTATCCCTCAACGCGGAAAACCAGTCTATCTGATTTTCCGACAGCCATACGGCGATTTGACTCTCCCGTATCACCCGAATTATATCCGTCTCCTCCCCACTTATTACCGCCTGAATGACATTGTAAATCTCTATCGCCTGAACTACGGCAAGATGAGCTATTATATACAGCGGTATAAAAAGTGCTGTAACAATCATAAAGCAGAACAAAAAAGCCGAAAGAGACCTTCGATTTTTCAGAAGGTTATTAAGCCGTTTGTATAAAGGATAAAACAGAGAGGTAAAAGTCGCCGATAAAATTATGGGTATCAAAAACACCCTGATTACACGGAAAAACAAAACCCCGGCTAATATTATAAGCGCGACAAGCACAATCAATCCGAGATTTTTCCTCTCCAAATAAGACTTAGGCGGAATAATTTCCCCGCTTTCCGTAATGTCTCCCGATTTTTTCTTCTTTTTCTTCTTTTCATCCGCCATAAATTTTTCCTATAAATCTTCCATATATTTTTGCTTGTTAAGCGTCCGACGCTCCTTTTTATTGGGTTTGCCGTGTTTTTTTCTTTCCTTACGGTTTAAACGTTCCTGATCCACAAAGATATCGAAATACTCGGCGAGTTTGCCCTTAGGCTTTTTCGGTTCTTCAGCCTCGTAAAGTTCCCTTGCCAATGCAACGCTCACCGATTTTGTAGAAAGCCCCTTGACCGTAAAGTCGCGATAAAAATGCCCGCGCTTGACCGTTAAAACATCCCCGACCCTGACTTGCTTAGAGGGTTTAACTCTTTCGCCGTTGACTTTAACCTCCCCGCTCTCAATAGCGGTTTCGGCTTTGGTTCTCTGTTTATAAAGACGCGCAACCTTGAGCCATTTATCAAGTCTCATAGACTCTATTTCACTCATAGCCACTCCTTTGCGCATATTATAAAACGGGACAGGAAAATTTTCAATATACAGGTGAGGTTTCATCTGATGATTTTCAAGAAGATTTTTTTTGACGCAAATATCAATTGCCGTTCATTTCCAACAGCTAATATTTATAAAGGGTTTTTTCATCAATTTCAAATATTTGACGGATTTCCTCAAGGCTCATTTGCTTCAGATGATTGCCGTCTTTTTCAAGAACGGAGTCGAAAATATTGCGTTTTTGCTCTTGCAGTTTAAGTATTTTTTCCTCGATAGTTCCGCGAGTAACAAGACGGTAAACGTTGACAATATCCGTTTGGCCTATACGATGGGCGCGGTCAACAGCCTGACTTTCCACCGCCGGGTTCCACCACGGGTCGAAAATTATTACGCTATCCGCTCCGACAAGGTTAAGTCCCGTCCCCCCCGCTCTTAACGAAATAAGAAAAACGGGGATGTCGGAATCGTTAAAATGATTAACAAGTCCCACACGGTCTTTGGTTCTTCCGTCTATATACAGGTATTCAATTTCATTCTCGTGAAAAACTTTGCGTATGATTTTAAGCATCTGCACAAATTGGCTGAAAACCAAAACCCTGTGACCGGAGTCGATAGATTCTTCTATCAGTTCAATTAGTGCGGAGAGCTTAACGGATAGCTCCTCATCATCGTTTTCTCTCAACAACTCGGCGTTGGCAAGCGCGGGATGGAGACAAATTTGTCGTAAGCGCGTCAATGCCGATAAAAACTCTATATATGAAGCCTCAAATCCTTTTTCCTCCACAACGCTGAAATAATGGTTTTTGACACGTGAAAGGGTTTCAAGATACAAGGCTTTCTGCTTTTCGTTAAGCTCAATATATATAGTTTGTTCGATTTTAGGAGGAAGTTCTTTGTAAACCACCTCTTTGGTGCGCCTGATTACAAACGGGCTTATCATAGTTTTGAGCTTTTTAAGTGCTATATTTCTTTCCTCACGGTTAAATCCTGTGATGGGATTTTCATAGGTTTTTTTGAACCACTGATGCGTTCCTAAAAATCCGGGCATGAGAAAATCAAAAATCGACCATAGCTCGGTGATATTATTTTCAAGCGGAGTTCCCGTTATTGCTATTCGGTTTCTTGAACGGATACCCTTGATACTTCGGGTTCGTTTTGCAGACTTGTTTTTTATATGTTGCGCCTCATCCAATATGCAGTGATTAAAATTTATTTCGCTGTAATCCTCTATATCAAGATGTGCGAGGTTGTATGAGGTGATAACTATGTCGTAATTAGCTATTTCGTTTCTTTTGCGGGAACGCTGTTCTTTTGTTCCGTCTATTATAATATATGACAGTTCGTTAGGAAAAAATTTTTCTATTTCGTTTGCCCAGTTGTATGTCAGCGAACTCGGACATACGATTAAAGATATGCCGTTACCCTGAATCGTTTTAAGAAATGCAAGAATTTCAAGAGTTTTACCAAGTCCCATCTCATCGGCAAGAATCCCACCGAACCCGAAACGGTATAAAAAATGAAGCCAGTAAACCCCTACTTTTTGGTAATTTCGCAAGACCGTTCCTATTCCATCGGGTAAATCGACTTTTTTTATTGCTTTTTGCGAGGACAAGAGAAGAGGTAAATCTTTTAATCCTTCGGGAAGTTGTAAATTTATTTCTTTTTTTAAAAGAAACGGGATATTATATCGGCTTACAAGGAATTTATCATCTTGTTTGGGTAAATGTATTTCTTTGAATTTAACCTCATCGAAAAGTTCACGTAAAAGACTCAATTCCTCGTTTGTGGTGCTGATAATATTGTTATCCTTTATTGTGAAGCCCTCCGATAGAATTTCCTTTAATTCTCGAATACTCAGCGCAATATCCCGTATTTTGAAATGAAACTTAAATTCCAACCAGTCAATATGGTAATACGGGTAATTGCAAGCTAAATTCTCCGGCAATTCAGGATATACAACCTCTATATTTTTTTCGCTGAAATTTTCGTGGACAAACTCTACTTCGCGGGAATCATTTATAATCTCCACAAAATCTTTTACCTTAGGCAAAAATTTTAAAAAGAGATTTTCGTTATCCGTGGTTTTGATTATATTGGAATCAATTTCGCGAAGGAATTCAAAGAACTCCGTGTAGGCTGTAATTACTACGGTCTTGAGTTTATTATAGAAACGGTCGGATGGTTTTAGTATATGATATTTTCCGTTTTCAAAGGATAAAAGAATTTCTTCGGAAAGCATAATTCGTTTGCGAATTTCCGGGAAGATAAGCGGGGTTTCATAAACCGACGGTTCGCTTCCTCCGCGAATATAGGATTTGAGACTGTAATGCGTAGAGTTGTTTTCGAAATACAGAACGATTCTTAAATTCTCAAATTTTTCTATATCGGGTAAATCAATAAATTTTTCGAGAGCCTGTTCATCCGATTGTTTTTTAGCAAGAAGTTTGATTTTAAAATCGTTATCTATTTCGACAAAACCCTCGCGAAACAACCTCGTAAGGAGTTCCGAAGAAAAAGGCGAGATTAACGGGCGTATTTCATTGTCTATAACGACAAAATTACCGCTATTTGCCCGTAATAAAAACGCCTTGTTTGTTTCCTGAAACTCAAGCCGGCTGGTTTTCGGGTCAAAATGAAGACGCAGTATAGCGGATTGCGGATTAAATGAAACCCTGTGCTTTGAATTTTTGATATCGAAAACGGTATTAAATTCCATAGCGTTTTCTATTAAATGAAAATCAATTGGAGTTGCCGATATTAAAAACTTTTGTCCTTCCCTGCGGATTAAGTTTTCGCGGTAATTTTTAAAGTATGCTATGAAATTCCTGATTTTAAACGGTATTTCGGAAAAATTATCAAAGAAATCCACATCAAATTCGGAAGTTTCAACATTCATATTGATATACTTATAAACCAAACCGTTGTCGGAATCAATGCTTACGGATACTTCATCGACAAGATACTTGCAGGTATTCAGCGTTATTTTTACTTTAAGGTCGGTAAATTTCAAAGTCGGCTCCGTTTTTCTCATTACTCTATTAATATTTTAACAGCTAATTGTAAAATACGCAAGTCAGATAGGTTTAACGGAGAAACAAGGGCAAATAAAGTTTCGTGATAATAGAAATACGGGTATTGAATGTCCCTCAATGTAACCACACCCTTAAGAGTGCGGTTACATTAGACTCGTTTGAGTTTAACGCCTTGAAATAAGTATTAGCCTGAGAAGATTCATAATAGCCATAAGAGCCGCCGCCATATAGGTCATAGCCGCAGCCGTAAGAACCTTTCGTGCGCCGACAATCTCGTTTTGTTCAAGGATACCTTTTGTGCGAAGAACCGTAAGAGCGCGGGTGCTTGCGTTAATCTCAACGGGCAATGTTATCATATGAAACCCTACCACACCTGCAAAGAGATATATACCTGCGGTTACAAGCATCGGAAATGAAAACAACAGTCCTATAATAAAAAGAGGGATTGCGGCGTAAGAACCGATATTCACCACCGGAACAATAGCATTTCGGACTTTGATTGGAAAGTATCCGCTGTTATGCTGTATGGCGTGTCCCACCTCATGAGCTGCGACACCTACCGCGGCAATCGAGTCGCTATCGTAAACCGATTCGGAAAGTCTTACGACCTTAGTGCGGGGGTCATAATGGTCTGTCAGGTTTCCTGCAACACGTTCAACGGGGACATTATTGATACCGCTTGACTGTAAAATCTGTCGCGCCGCTTCCGCTCCCGTTAATCCGCGATAATTGCTTACGCGGGAATATGTATCAAAAGCCTTTTTTATCTTGGATTGCGCCCAAATTGTCATTATCAATGCAGGAACAAGAAGAATAAACGTCCAGTCAAAAAATATCGGCATATTTCTCCTCCCTTTGCGTTATTATAAAATATAACCAAATTTTTAAAAAACGTAAAGTTTAAATATCCTTGAGACGCTTCCAAACCTGGGGCGGAACTTTCCGTGAAACGTCCCCCTTAAATTTTGCCACCTCTTTTATGATAGATGAGCTTACGAACAAGTTTTCATCCTTAGCCATAAAAAATACCGTTTCGATATTGCTGTCTAAATGAAAGTTAAAGGTCGCAAGTTGAAGCTCATACTCAAAATCGGAAACAGCCCTAAGTCCTCTGACTATCGCAACGGCATTTTCCTGACGGACAAAGTCTATAAGCAAATTGGAGAAACTCTTAATCTCAACGCCGTCAATACCGTCAAAGACCTCTTTAAGCATCTCAAGCCGTTCTTTGATTGGGAACAGCGGGTTTTTAGTCGGATTATTAGATACGGCAATAATCAGTTTATCGAAAATATTAAGCGCCCTGTATGCAATATCCGTATGTCCGTTAGTGGGAGGGTCGAAAGTTCCCGGATATACCGCGATTTTGTTTTTCATCATATCCACCCCTTTAATAGGATTGTCGGGGATATTTTAATATACATTGCGAAAAAACGAAAGGTTAAAGCAAAAAAAATTTGAAATTCCATAGTAAAAAAATGCAACCGCGTCATTGCTTTTAAATAAAGACCGACACGGTTACATTAATGGATAAGAAATTTAATTACTGCTAATATTTAAGATTTTCAATCAGATAGTTATGCGCAATACCGATTGACTTGCCTTTCTCGAATTTAAACCCGAGTTCGTCAAGCACATATTCCAAAGCCTGAAGTTCTACCACAACATCGGATTTATCGGTATAACCGAGATGGCCGAGTCGGAAAATCTTTCCTTTGAGATGAGCCTGACCGCCGGCGATAGTAACGCCGTATTTATCGCGCATAAGTTTGGGAATTTTACCGCCGTCAATATTATCCGGTATCTTTACCGCGGTAACCGAGTTGGAAGGAACGGCGTTCGGGACATTAACAAGAAGGTCAAGCCCGATAGACAGAACCGCCTTTCTAAACGCCTCAGCTATAATGCTATGACGTTTGATAACGTTTTCCATCCCCTCTTCGATTATCATTTTAAGGGCGGTGTTAAGCCCGATAAAAAGAGAAACGGCGGGTGTCCATGATGTTGTTTTTTTAGCCAATGCCTTTAATTCGGCGGCTAAATTAAAATAGAATTTAGGCAGCGTGGAGCTTTCCATCATAGCGCGTGCTTTCGGTGAAGCGGCAAGAAAAGCCAATCCGGGGGGAATCATCAGGGATTTCTGCGCTCCTGCAATAGCGACATCAACGCCCCAGTTGTCCATCTCAAACTCCATAGCGCCGATAGCCGTAATCCCGTCAACAACGAGTATGGCATCGGTTTTGGATACAACCTCTGCAATTCCCTTGACATCAAAAGCAACACCGGTGCAGGTTTCGCTGTATTCGGTATAAACCGCCTTGACGCCGGGGTTTTCCTTGAGAGTTTTTTCAACAACCTCAGGTTTAATATCATCACCCCATTCGCAGGTAAGTTCAATAACGTCAACACCATAAGCGCGACCTATTTCGCCGAAACGCTCACCGAATTTACCGCCGTTAAGCGTTATAATTTTATCGCCCGGCGACAGGAAATTTACAACGGATGCTTCCATCGCGCCGGTTCCCGATGATGTGAATGTTACAACGTCGTTTGAGGTTTTAAAAACCTCTTTAAGCATCTTGGCGTTTTCCTCGACTATCGCCTCAAATTGAGGCGTTCTGTGATGGATTAGCGGTTTCGCCATATCAAGCAAGACTTCACTCGGAACAGCGGTAGGTCCGGGCGCACATAAAAATCTCTTTAACATAAGTCCTCCAAATCCTCAAAATTTAATATAGATTTTATTATCAATCCAAATTATAAAATAGTCAAATTTCAAAAAAAAAGAGCTTGTGAAATATTTCACTTGTGATATTATCCTACAAAAGGGAAAAATAGTCAAGATATTATCGGGAGTTTTGGAGAATTTCAATGATTTCTGCAAACCCGTGTTTTTGCGCAACATCAATGGGCGATGTCAGATGAGGGTAATCGCGCCATTCATCGGAGGTTTTTATTTTTATTTTTGCACCGTTTGATACTAAAAACTCCACTAACTCCTTATGCCCCTCGTCAACCGCATAATGAAGAACGCTTGCACCGTTGACCTGAATATGGTTAATATCCGCGCCGTGTTTTACAAGCAATTTTGCCACTTCTATATTTTCCTGATACGGCGTCATATATATGGGGGTCTCACCGAGAACATTGGGAATATTAATATCCGCACCTTTTTGAATCAAATATGAGATTGCTTCTATATTTTGACTAACCGTCGCAAGATACACAGACGTAAACCCCTCGTTAGTTTGGGCATTGATATTTGCTTTGTAACCAATCAAAAGTTTGATTAAATCAAGGTCGCCTATAAGGGATACCGCGTGTAAAGGAGAAAATCCGTTGATATTGAACGTGTTTACCTCTGCTCCGTTTAAAAGCAGAAGTTCTACTATTCTCAAGTCTCCGGTTGAACAGGCATAATCAAGCGGAGTTTCGTTAAAATAATCTTTTGCATTAATATCCGCATTCTGGGATAACAGATACTCTACAACCCCGTAATGCCAATTAGCACAAGCCATGTGCAGAGGAGTAGCCCCGTTTTCGTTTTTTCCTTTAAGGCTTGCCCCTTTAATTACAGCTTGACGAATCCCGTCTAAATCTCCCTCCGCGCTTGCGAAAATTAAATCGTTTTCAATAGACATTAACCCAACCCCTATTATACATTATACGATTTAGTATAATAACTAAAATCGTAAATAAAATCAAATAGTTAAGCGGTTATTTTACTCTTGGATTATAGCTTTTTGATTTCGACTTGCTTTAGTGGTATTTCGCTTAATCTGTTCCATTGCGGCGATGGGATTTGCCCTATATGGTCAACCGCCCATGCCGGGGTTTGCCCGTAGAATATACAAACAAGATTTCCGCGGTTGGTGTATGCAATACCTCCCTCCGGTATAGCCGGCACGGGATTTTCTTGCCCGAAATCGTATCCAATCTCGCCGTAGGTTTCTTTACCCCAGTTTGTCAATTCAACTTTTACCGGTAATTTTTCGTAAAAATTCCTGCCTATGCGTGTTTCAAACAATTCCGCTTCAATTGTATCTTTCCCGAAATCCAATAAAATTTTCATTGTCCGCCCCTTTAATATATTTTTCATCTAAATAATATCATATATACCGCTTTATTTCAAGAGTAAAGAGGCGTTTTATATGAATTTATTACACTAATGGGAAAATCTTAAATAAATCATACCGTTTGCTTGAAATATATGGGGTAAATTGACTAATTGATTTTCCCGTAAAGAACGGCACAGGGAAAAACCTGTAATGCTTCGCTAACCGTTATGATGCGGTTACCCTTGATGATTTTTCCGTTAAGCATATTTTTCCATACGGATGGGGAATTATCGGGGAGTTTTATTTTCGTATCTTCCCACACCTCGCCTAAAGGCAAATCGCCGTGCTTTACGACGAACGTTAAAAATCTCGGCGCTACGGTTATTGCCCATTCGTCTAAGTATTTCCTTGCAAAGGCAATTATATTATTTGAATACTTGCCGAAAACCTCAAGAGGTATATATTCGCCTCTCTCGAAAATACGGGGATTTTCGCGCCTGAATTTCATTGTCCTGTAAATCAGGAATAGCTTTATCCGTCCGTCCTGCATATTATCAAGCAGTTCCGCGATTAAATCATCTGCAAAATCCTCTTTGCCGATAATGTAGTCAAGATAAGCCTTACGGGTATCATAATCAACGTTTCGACGGTTATCGGGGTCAACGAAATTCAAATCCCAAAGTTCCGTTCCCTGATAAAAGTCCGGGACACCCGGCGACGTTGTCTTAATAAGTGTTTGAGAAAGAGAATTAAAAATCCCGTAAAAAGCAATACGTTTCTGAAAATCCGTAAGTTCACGGTAAAAGGAGTTTTGCGGAGATAAAACCAACAGTTTTTCGACAAAACTCAAAAGCGCTTCTTCGTATTTTTCATCGGGTTTAATCCATCCCGTAGAAACCTTAGCCTCCCTTGAAGCCTTGATTATATAAGATTTAACGCGTTCGGTAAACGGGCTAAGTTCCGCAATATCATAAGGCAAAGCGCCTATTAAAGTCTGGTAGATAAAATATTCCTCATTTTTACTCGGGACAGGCACTCCTTCGACTTTTTTCTTTTTTTTACGGTTGAGATTGCTCCAAGTTCGGACAGCCTTATCCCATTCTCGCGGAATTTCCGAAAGGACATTTAAACGCGCACGGATATCCTCTCCCCGTTTGGTGTCGTGAGTGGAAAGCGTGTTCATTGAGGATGGAAATTTTTTTGCCCGTCGTAAAAAGAATGAATGGAATTTACCAAGCTCTATTCCGAAATGGTCAAGCGAACTTCCCACCTCGTTTAAGGACAGCAGACGGTTATAAATATAAAACAGCGTATCCTCGATTCCCTTTGCCATCAGGGGTCCGGAATATTGCTGAAATTTCATCACAAAATTAAGCCATTGGTTACTGTCTTCCTCACTTAAAAACTTTTCGGTTTTTTGATAGAGAATTTTTTGAATAAACTCAAGCTCAAAAATAAGTTCGGGCTTTTGTTCTTTGGCGCGGTCTATCGCGGTTTGAATATATTTTCTGTCTGAGACGGTAGTGGATTCGGTATTGATATACGTGCGATATACGGGGAAATTAACCATAAGTTCCCTGATAGCTGATTTAAGCCCCGTAAAAGTAAGGTCGCTTCCGTAACGGTAATTCCCCGATAATTTTTTCAATATGCGCGTGAGGTTATCTATTTCGCCGGTTATATGCCGTTCAATAATGAGACGTTTATTATAAACCCCAAGTGTATCCGGGGTTTCGGTAATTCCGGTAAACCGGGAATATATCTTAGCAAATTGCTTTTCGTTATCGGTGCGGCAAAAAACCCCGTTGGTATAATTTAGAAAATCATATCCCGTTGTTCCATTGACATTCCAGTTTGACGGTAAAACCTCATCGGTTTCAAGGATTTTTTCCACCACAATATAAATTCGTCCCGTTTTTTCCCTTAATCTTTCGATATACAGATGAGGGTCGTAAATCCCGTCTATATGGTCTATACGCAGTCCGTCTATTTTACCCTCCGAAACAAATCTGTAAATCAGCTCATGGGTGTAATCCATAGCAATTTTGTTGTCCATTTTAAGCGAAATAAGCCCGTTCACGTTAAAAAAGCGTTTGTAGTTAATCTCCTGCGAGGCGACTTTCCAGTATGAAAGCCTGAACATCTGGCTCGAAAGAAGTTCATCAAGCAGGGTGAAACTTGCGGGGTCTTCGGGATTCCCGTTAAAGATACGGATTGTGTTGTCGATAAATTTTTTTATCGCTTCGTTTTTTGTATAAAGCTCCCAGATAATGTGCTTGATAAAACCGATTTGGTCGAGACGTTCCGTGCTATCTTCAACGGCGGTCGGCAGGGTTTTCAGAATATACAAGACCCCGAGAAATTTTGTATAATCGGGGTTATCCTTTTCAAGTTTAAGGCGATGGAATTTATGTGTCAAAACCATAGGGTAAGTGTCGATTTTTAACGGGAAGGAGAGGTCGTAGTATTTAACCGACAACCCGTTTTCATTGTATTGCAGGAAAAGTTCTCCGTTTTCAAGGCAGACTGCATAGAATTTATCAAGGAACGGGGCAAGTATTTTTCCCCGGATACTTTCATAAGGATGTTCCCAGTCCACGTCAAAGAAATCAAAATATTTGGAGCTTTTTCCGTTTTCAAGTATATCGTTGAGTATCCTGTTGGCCCCGTCATAAGCCATGTGGTTCGGCACAATATCCTGTATCCATCCCATTTTCTTTGATTTAATCATACCAATCAACAAATTTAAACCGTCAATGCCTCCGAGCTCGGGGTTAATCTCGTGATGTTTCACCACATCATAGCCGTGTGCGCTACCGCACCGGGAAGTTAAAATCGGGGATGCGTAAATATGGCTTATTCCGAGTTTTGAAATATAATCTATTATTTCGGATGCTTTATCAAAATCGAAAGAAGGCGTAAATTGCAGGCGATATGCGGACTGCGGTTTCGGCATTTTTTTCCTCTATATACATATATATATTTTACATTCTAAGTTCGTATAAAGCAAAAGAAAAAGGCTTAAGTTCGATATTAAATTTTGAAGTGATTTTATCGGGAAGTTCTGCGCCGTTTCCTCCCCATTTTTCATCGGCGGATTCTATCAGCTTAACCCAATCGCCCCGCCCGATTTTAAACTTCGCGGGATTAAATTCTACTGTCTGTGAAACCGCAGAAAGATTATATATCGCAAACGTTTCGCTTGCTTTTGACCGTCGCGATACCCAAAACAGGCGGGTATTTTCGCAAAATCCCGTTTTAACCGCTTTTTTTTCCAAATGATACAATGACGGAATTTCCCGCCTGAGTTTTAAAAGATATTTGTAAAATTCAAGTATATTTTTGTGCCGTCCGAAGTTCCGTTTTGAGAGGTCAAGTTTTGAAGCAAGAAACGTTTTTTCCGAAAGAGGGTCGGGAGGTTCCTTTTTCCAGAAACGTGCAAATTCGCGGTTTCTTCCTTTTACAACGTTTGTTCTTATCTGCGGGTCGGAAAAATCGACAAAAAATAAAAACGGGTTATCCTCGAAATACTCCTCACCCATAAAAAGCATAGGTATATATGGAGAGAGCAACGTTATTGCCGCGTTGAGCTTATACGCTTCAAACGGCAAAAGAGTAGATAACCTTTCGCCGTTAAGACGGTTGCCTGCCTGGTCATGGTTTTCATTAAAAACAACAAACCGCTCTGAAGAAATATGTTTTGATGATTTTCCGTGATTATGCCCCCTGAATTGAGAGAACTGCCCCGAATAAACAAACCCCTCTGTATAGGCTTTCGACAGATGGGAAAAACCGCCGTAGTCCTGAAAATAAGCGATTTTATTATCGAGAAAAAGCGTATGCAACGAATGGTGGAAATCATCAAGCCATTGCATATCAAGTCCGTATCCGCCTTTTTTAACCGGCATAACGAGTTTGGGATTGTTGAGGTCGCTTTCGGCTATAAGATAGCGTTTGTATGACGATTGCGAAATAGATTCGGTAAGGCGGGATATTTCTGCGAGTATATGAGAATTACTCGAATCGTAAATCTGATGGACGGCATCAAGCCTAAGCCCGTCTATATGAAATTTCTCAAACCAAAAACGGACGTTTTCAAGGAAATAATTCCTTACCCCCATAGAGTTTTCATCATCGAAATTCAGTGCCTTGCCCCACGGACATTTATATTTTTTAGTAAAATAAGGAGCGTAGTATGGAAAATAATTACCCTCAGGTCCTATATGATTATAAATAACGTCAAGGAAGATACAGATACCCCGTTTATGGGCATGGTTTACAAGATTTTGCAAGGAAGCAGCCCCTCCGTAGATATTATGCACGGCGAACGGATAAACCGTATCGTATCCCCAGTTGCGTTTTCCCGCAAATTCCGTAACGGGCATAAGTTCAATAGCGTTTACGCCTAAGTCTTTTAAACTATCAAGATGAGGGATTATAGCATCGAAAGTTCCCTCGTCGGTGAAAGTTCCCGTGTGAAGCTCATATATGACAAGCTTATCGGCAGGCGGAGTGGAAAAATCCATGTCGTTCCATCTGAAAAAGTCAAGCTCGATAACCTCAGAGCATTCATGGACGCCCTCCGGTTGGGAAAAAGAGGCGGGGTCGGGAGTTATATGGAAACCCGAAACGCGATAGAAATATCTCGCGCCCGGGAAAACCCCCTCTATGATAAGTTTCCAGTATCCCCCGTCAACCGGTTCAAGCGAGTAGGTTTTCTCAACGGGATAAACGATTTCAAGCTCCACGCTATCAGCAGACGGAGACCACACACAAAATTCGCATCGTCCTTCACCCAAATAATTTGCCCCTATTTTCATATCCCGCTCCGGATTGTTATGCTGATATTATTTTAAGCGATAGATAAATATAAGTCAATTACCATAAAAAAAGGGGCTGTCTCAAAAGGCAGCCCCTTTTTTTTAGCGGCCAACGGGACTTGAACCCGCGACTTACAGCTTGGGAAGCTGTCACTCTACCAACTGAGTTACGGCCGCATTTTTTATTCGCTTAATTTTAATCTAACTCAGGGAAAAATACAAATTTTGACGGGGGAAAACAAACAAATTTATTCCTTGATATAATCGGAATTTTGGTATATTATTATATATATACTTAAACGGGAGAACGTATATGAAACTATCCGAGATAGCTAAACTTGTAGGGGGGCAGCTTGAGGGAGATGATGTCGATATAAACGGGGTTTCAAATTTGGAGATACAAACAAAGGGAACTATCGGCTATGTGGAAAAGGCAAAACATCTCAAGAATTTTGAGGATAGCGAGGTTTCCGCATTGATAATTCCCGAAAATTCGGATTGCGATAAAAAGCCCGTTATCAAGGTTAAAAATCCCAAGTTGGCTTTTTCGATGGTGCTTGAGAGGTTTTCGCCGTATAAGCCTTATCCGAAAAAAATCTATCCTAATACCCATATTGAGGATTCTGCTAAAATAGGAGATAACGTAACGGTTATGCCGTTCTCTGTAATTATGGATGATGCCGAAATCGGCGGGGGATGTGTGATTTATTCCAATGTCTTTATCGGCAAAGGGGTAAAAATCGGTAAGAACTGTATTATCAAAGCGGGGGTTAAAATTGATGATTTTACGCAGTTAGGCGACAACGTGATTATACATCACAACAGCGTGATAGGCGGGGACGGGTTCGGCTATATACAGGATGAGGGCAGGAACAAGAAAATCCCCCAGATAGGCGGGATAGTTATAGGAAACAACGTGGAAATCGGGGCATGTGTAACTATCGACCGTGCGACAATCGGCGATACTTTGATTGAGGATGAGGTTAAAATCGACAATCTCGTTCAAATCGCACATAACGTAAAAATCGGATACGGGTCTATTGTTGTATCGCAGGTCGGGATAGCAGGCTCGACTACCGTCGGCAAAAACTGCATCTTTGCCGGGCAGGTGGGGATAGCAGACCATATTACCATAGGCGATAACGTTGTGATTATGGCACAGGCCGGTGTTGACCAGAGGAAAATCGAAAGCGGAAGTATTCTTCTCGGAACCCCGGCACGCGAGTTTATGCACACAAAACGCGTGTTCGCATCTATGGACAGGCTTCCCGAACTTGTAAAAACCGTTCGGGAATTACAAAAAAGGATGGAAAAATGAAAATTGGGTTTTTAGCATTGCTTATGATGCTTGCGGTTGCCGGATGCACCAAAAGTTTCGGCGAAGTTTACAGAGACCACGCAAAACAGTTTGTTACCGATATAGAACTCAAAGGATGGATTGACAGCGGCGTGGAGTTCTTATTGGTTGATTTGCGTTTCCCTACGCTTTATCAACAAGGGCATATCGAAACGGCGGTTAATGTTCCATATAACCAGTTAGACAGGCTGAGAAATTATGCTAATCATAATACGCCTGTTGTTATATATTCCAATGAAGCGTCAATCCAAAAAAGTGTCGCTAATGATTTAACCAAGCGGGGATACAAAAATGTCAGACAGCTTGCAAACGGGGTTCACGCGTGGCGTTATGAGTTTGTAAAATAAAATGGAATATTCTCCGTTTTCACAGCGTTTTATTAAGGGTATTCTTAACTCCGAGGGACTTTGGCTTTCCAAAAGTCGCGGCCAGAATTATCTAATCGACAGGTCGATTGCGGAAAAAATCGTGAAAAATATCCCGAAAGATAAACCTATATTTGAGGTGGGGACGGGGTTGGGCGCGCTTACCTCATTGGCAATGCAAACCAACAAAATCTATTCTTTGGAAATCGACGCAGGGATTTATAAACTTCTCTTGTCGATGATTAACCATCCGAATTTGAACCTGATACACGCGGACTTTCTCAAATATAATCTTGATAGTTTGCCTGAGAGCGAACTGTTTTTTTTATCGAACCTTCCGTATTCCATTTCGGGCGAGGTAATCAGGGTTTTTACCGAAAATCCCAAATTCCGTGAGGGGGTTGTGATGGTTCAGGCGGAGTTTGCCGACAAGATGCTTGCCGAAACGGGAGATAAAAGCTACGGGGTGTTTTCGGTTTTATGCAGGACTTTTCTTGAAATAAAGCGGGTTTTTAACGTTCCGAGAGGGGCTTTTTTCCCTGTTCCGGGCGTTGATTCTGTAGTTATCGTCATATCCAAAAAGCAGTGCGGGATTGTGCAGAGCGAATTTAGAAATTTTTTGTTGCAGGCGTTTAAGTCAAAGCGCAAGACGCTTTACAACAACCTTAAACTTCTCGACTTTTCTACCGGAGATATTGAAAGCCTCGGAATTTCTCCGAAATCCCGCCCCGAAGAGATTGATATAGAGGAATGGGAAAAACTTTTTCGGCATTACCTGTCTAAAAAATAAAGATTAAACAAAGCGTCGTTTTTTTTGCTTATTTCGGGTTATGGGTATAAAATTTGTCATTAGCGGAAAAAAGTCTGCGACTTGATTTGACAAATAATCAAATAAAAACTATAATACTTGAAAACCTTAATTGACGGAGGACTAATTTGGGAGTTCATATTAGACTTATGAGACTTGGTAAAAAGAAAAGACCTTATTACCGGGTTGTAGTTACGGATGGAAGAAACCAGCGGGACGGAAAATATATTGAAAACCTCGGGTATTATCAGCCTATTGAAGGTGATGACGTGATAAAACTTGACCTCGAAAAATATAATGACTGGAAATCCAAAGGCGCTGTTATTTCTCCGATAGTTAAAAAAATAGCCAATAAAGTTAATAAAAAGAATTCATCGGAATAAGCAGATTCTTTCAGGGGGATAAAGACAGACCCGTTATTCGGAATTCTGTTAGTTTCGAGCGTGGAGGATAGCATGGAAAACGAAATGATTGAAAAAGAATTGGTTGAGGCTATTGCGAAAAGTCTCGTATCCGACCCGACACAGGTAGAGGTAAAGGTTGTCAAGGGAGAGGTCTCTGCTATTTTAGAACTTAAAGTCGGAGAAGGTGATGTCGGCAAGGTTATCGGTCGAGGCGGGATTATCGCCAAATCCATACGCACCATTATCCGTGCCGTTTCCGTTAAAAACGGCAGAAGTGTTAAACTGGAAATTTTAGGTTAAACCGGTATTTTTTATGGAATTTTATCTTATCGGCAAGTTAATCAAACCTTTCGGTATTAAAGGGATGGTTAAAGTCGATTTTTATATCGACGATTTTGAGGAATTAAACGCTTTTTCCAATTTTTATATAAAGGATAAATTGTCATCAAACGGCTTTAAAATATTGGAACTGACCGAAATCCGTCAACTTGGTGAGCGTTATGCATTAGGTATTGCCGATTGTGAAAGCAGAGATGTTGCCGAAACGTATCGGGATATTGAGGTCTTTGTTGATATTAACGAACTTCCGAAATTGGACAAGGATGAGTTTTATATTAAAGACCTTGTTGATATGGAGGTTTTTTACAAAGAGGCTTTTTTCGGCAAAGTTAAAAACATTATTGAGGTTGCAGACCGTTTTATCCTTATTATCCGGATGGAAAACGGCAAAGAGATTGCCGTGCCGTTTAGCGACACTTATATCGGCGATATTGATATTACAAACAAAAGAATAGAAAGCAAGGCTGTTGATACCCTGCTTTAATTCCCGAAGGGATTTATAAAAGTGAATTTTTCGGTAATCAGCATTTTTCCCGAGGCAATAGATAACTATCTCAAAATCGGGATAATTTCGAGGGCTGTATCGCGAGGCTTGATACAGGTCGACTCGATTAACCTTCGCGATTTCGCCGATAACAAATACCGCAAGATTGACGATTATATTTTCGGCTATGGGCGGGGGATGCTTTTCAGCGCAGAGCCTTTGGAATGCGCCGTTAAAAGCGTTAAGGAAAAATATCCCGATGCCAAAACGGTTTATTTGTCTCCGCGGGGACGTGTATTCAATAACCGTATCGCCAAAGAGTATGCCTCGCAGGATGCGGTAATATTGATAGCCGCGCGGTATGAGGGTATTGATGAGAGAATTGTTGAGCTTTATGTTGATGATGAGATTTCCGTTGGGGATTACGTGCTTACCGGCGGCGAATTACCCTCGCTTGTTTTTATTGACGCGGTTTCGCGTTTTATAGACGGGACTATACACAAGGACTCTGCCGTTGATGAGAGTTTTGAAAGCGGGTTGCTTGAATACGGGCATTACGCTCCTCCGGTTGAGTTCCGGGGGATTAGCGTTCCCGAAGTTCTGCGCAGCGGTAACCATACTAAAACGGACGAGTTGCGCTTTTATTTGTCGCTTAGGAAAACCTATTTTAACCGCCCCGATTTATTGAGGGATTTCAGGTTTCCTATAAGTGAGAGTAAGTCAAAAGACCCGCTGAAAGTATTAAAAAAGAAGAATTCGCAAATGAAAGATTTGCTTCTTAACATACAGAAAATTTCTAAGGAGTGGAAAAATGTCGGACGAAGTTAAGAATAACGAAGAAAATATCGAAGAGGCATCAGTCTCTGCTGATACACAGGCTCAAGCCGAAACGGTCGCCGAGGAAGCGGAACAAGCCGAAGCCGTTGCCGAAGTTCCTCAGGAGACGGTTGCGGAAAGCAAACCCCGTGGTAAAAATCTTCTATCCGATATCGAAAAGGAGATTCTTGAGGAACAACTTACCGAATGGACCGTTAAAGCCGAGGACGGCAATGATGAGGGTGCTATGGCTGCTAACTTGAAAAAAGAAGAACAGATGCAGAAAGCCCGTTTCCCCGAATTTAATGTCGGCGATACCGTCAAGGTATATGTTTGGATACGCGAGGGCGCTAAGCAAAGGGTTCAGCCTTATGAGGGCGTGGTTATCGCTATGAAGCACGGCGGTATTACCAAAACCTTTACCGTCAGAAGAATCAGTTATGAAGTTGCGGTTGAGAGAGTGTTCCCTTATTATTCTCCATATATCGAGAAAATCGAATTGGTGAGAAGGGGACGTGTCAGACGCGCTAAACTTTATTACCTTCGCGGCAGATTTGGTAAGGCGGCTAAGATTAGAGAAAAGGTTGTTGCCAAAACTAATACCACGGCTGCTTCTAAAAAATAAATTTTCCCGTATGGGGGATTTATGAATTGCCCCGATATTGATATGCTTTCTATCGAGACAAGACTTTGGGATAAAGGCTATACTAAGATTGCAGGAATAGATGAGGCGGGACGCGGTCCTCTTGCAGGACCTGTTGTTTCCGCCTGTGTCCTTTTTGATAAGGGCGTTTATATTGAAGGGGTGCGCGATTCCAAAACTCTCAGCGAATCAAAGCGCGAAAGACTTTTCGATGAGATTATCAAAAACTGTTCCGCCTGCGGGGTGGGTATTATCGACAATCACAAAATCGACAAAATCAATATCTATGAAGCGACAAAGCTTGCTATGATTACGGCATTGGAAAAAGCGCAAAATATGCCTGAATATCTGCTTATTGATGCTATGAAACTTGATATTGCCGTGCCTAATTCTCCAATTATAAAGGGTGATGCAAAGAGCTTTACAATCGCCGCGGCATCTATTATCGCAAAGGTAACCCGCGACCGTATTATGCGCGAGCTGGATTTGGAATTTCCCGCTTATGACTGGAAATCCAATAAAGGCTACCCCACGTCAAAGCATCGCGAGGCTATAAAGGTTCACGGCATCACGCCTTACCATCGTAGAAGTTTCAGGCTAATCTGATTGTATTATTTCCGGTTCTTCCGCATATCTGATTTTTGGTTGCTGTGCGCTTTGCAAATTATGGAACGCTTTATATATTCCCCTTTCCGTGATATATTATAACCGTCGGCAATGCCTTGCCTAACCAAAAAACTGTTGACAAGTATAGAAAATACTTTAAAATAAACGCAAATACAGTTATAGAGGAGTTTCGTTATGAAGCGTAGAGGCATAATATTTCTGTTGCTTGCTTTTTTAATAATACCTGCCGTTAGTTTTGCAAAGGCACACGCAGAGGGCAAATGGTGGGAGAACGCGGTGTTTTACCAGATATTTCCGTTGAGTTTTTACGACAGTTCGGGGAGCCGAATGGGTGATATAAACGGAATCACTGAGAAATTGGACTATCTTGAATATCTCGGTATAACGGCGATTTGGCTCACACCGATACATCCCGTGCCGGCCGGGCTTTATCACGGATACGCACTTAACGACTTTTATGCGGTGCGTGAGGAACTCGGTACTATGGAGGATTTTGAGCGTCTTATTAAAGAGGCGAAAAAGCGCGGTATCTATATTGTTATGGATTTAGTTATGAACCATACCAGCACGGAACATAAATGGTTTGTAGAATCCGCTACGAAGCAGGGTTCTAAATATGCCGATTATTATATTTGGCAAAAAAATCCTTTACCCGGATGGGAAAACGCCAGCGGAAATCCCCGTCAGCCCCCATGGAATAAATATGAGGGCGAGGGGTATCGCAACGGGCATCATTTTTATGCGGCGTTTAATTTTACGCTTCCCGACCTTAATTATCAAAATCCCGCGGTTAGAGAGGAGATGAATAAAATCGCCAAGTTTTGGTTGGATAAGGGAGTCAAGGGCTTTCGTATTGATGCCGCACGATACCTTATTGAGACGGGTCCCGGTAACGGGCAAAAGGACACTCCCGAAACTATTGATTATCTCAGGGACTTTTCAAAATACGTTAAATCCGTTGACCCCGATGCTTACGTTATCGGTGAGGTTTACGCCGGGATGGATATATGTAAGAGATATTATAACGGCTATCCCGGAATGGACGCGGTATTTGATTTTGATTTCGGCGGAAAGGGCGGAATTATACAAGGCGCTTTCAGAACGGGTATGACTACCGCTTTCTACCGCACAATCGACAGTTTTCTTAACATAGGCAAACGTGATAATGTTCCGCTTAGCTTTTTCTCTCTGTATTTTTCAAACCACGATTCCGGCAGGATGCCTGAGGTTTTACGAGAGGCAGCTAATATCAAGGCGGCAGCCGCTATATTCTTTACTATGCCGGGGGGCGCTCCTTATATCTATTACGGCGATGAGATTGGAATGCGCGAGGGTCCTCGTCTTGTCGGGGATGCCGAGATGCGCAACCCGATGCACTGGGACTCATCACAGTTTGCAGGATTTACTACCGGTGAGGGCGTATGGACCCGTCGTATGCATTCCTACCACATGGATCCCCGCAGAGCCGAGGGTCGCGATAAGGAGATGGCTGAAAACAACAATGTCGAATACCAGAAAAACGACCCTCAATCCGTGTTGCAGTTGTATCGCAGGATGATAGAAGTTCGCAAGAAATATCCCGCACTTTATCGCGGAGAATATGAAGAGCTCAAAATCGACTTGGATAACGTCAAGGTTCACACCGATAGAACCTCCCGACGCCCGCAAAACCCGTTTGTAGCCTATATCCGTCATTACGGCAATCAAGCGGTGCTTGTGATGGTTAATCCGGGCAGGAATAGGGTTGATATTAATCAAGAGCTTGGCTCAAAGGTTTTGCAGAACGGAAACTGGAAAATTATAGACGTTGTTTATTCTCAGGACTTGACAGGCTCTTTGCCCAGAAGAATGGAGCGCGACTTGGAAAACAAACGCATAAACGGGCGCTTTGAGGCACGGGACTTTATCATAGTTGTAATGGAAAAATAATTTAGATTGTTTGCATAATATAAGTAACCGCATCCTTCGGGGTGCGGTTTTTTATGTAAAGCATATATTTAGTTTGTCCCTTTCGTGTGCATATCAGGGGCTTTATTATAGACTGCCGAATTTTCGGGACATTTCTATTTTTTTGAAACAAAGAGCAATTCGAAATGTTGACAAAAATTTCTCATAAATATAAAATAATCCCGAACACGGGGAGATATTTTTAAAGCAAGGAGCGTGGGATGCCGAACAAGCAATATAGGCTCGTAACGAGAAGCGATTTTGACGGGCTTGTATGCGCTGTCCTTTTCAAAGAACTTGATATGATTAATGATATTCTTTTTGTCCATCCGAAAGATATGCAGGACGGCAAAATCGACATTACCGAAAACGACATCACAACAAACCTGCCATACGTTGAAAATGCGCATCTCGCGTTTGACCATCACGCAAGCGAAATGCTGCGAGTAGAACAACGCAATAACTATATATGCGAACCGACCGCGCCATCTGCCTCCCGCGTTGTATATAATTATTTCGGGGCGAACAAACGGTTTCCTAATGTGCCGGGGGAAATGATGGTCGCGGTAGATAAGGCGGACTCCGCTCAGTTTTCTCTCAACGATATTATGTATCCGAGGGGATGGGTGCTTCTCAGTTTTATTATGGACCCAAGAACCGGGCTGGGACGATTTAAAAATTTCAGAATATCAAATTACCAACTGATGTTAAAACTTATAGATGCTTGCCGCGCTAAGACCATAGACCAAATTTTGGAAATGCCCGACGTTCAGGAACGTGTGGATATGTATTTCCATCACGAGGAAAGATTCAAAGACCAGATTAGAAGATGCACAACATTGTTTGATAATATTGCGGTTCTTGATTTACGAAGTGAAGAAATTATCTATCCGGGTAACCGTTTTATGTTATATGCCCTTTTCCCTACCTGTAATATATCCATACACGTAATTTGGGGCAAAGACAAAATAAATACCCTGCTTGCAGCAGGAAAGTCCATATTTAATAAAAGTTCAAGTGTCAACATCGGCGAATTGATGTTTAGCTACGGCGGCGGTGGACATATCAACGCCGGAACTTGCCAAATTGATAACGACAAAGCCGACGATATATTAAAGGAACTGATTGCAAAAATCAAAGCAAACGCATAAATTTATTTACCGTTAAAAAACCCGTCAACGCCGAAGATATGTAGCTTAAAAAGGTCGTGAAGGGATCTCTGAGTCCAGCTTTCATTACGATATTTTTTTACAATTTGTATAAACCCCGATAATAGCGAATTCGCCAGAAGCTGTATCATAAATTTCTTAGTTTCTTTGTTGTCGGCAAATTCTTTATGAGTTTCTTTCTCGTAGTTTTCTATAATTGTAGTTGTATGCATAATAATAATTTCCAAGAATTCATTTAAAGCGTTTTCAAATTTCGTTCCTCTGCTCCCGTCAAAAAGTATAATAATACGTTCGCGGTATTCCTTAATAACGGCAGAGGTTTTAGCAAAATTTTCCCGCCATTCGGGTTGGTCAAGTTCCTTCCCCAATGTTAAAAGCGCCGCAACTTCATTAACCAACTCCTTAATTTTATCGAAAGTTTCACTTACAAGCGAATTAAAGAGCGCTTCTTTCCCTTTATAATAGCAATAGATATTTCCCACCGTCATATCAGCCAGGGAAGCAATATCTCTCATAGATGCCGAATTGTACCCGCATTTCTTAAACTCGGTTATTGCCGCCTGAACAATTTTCTGTTTGCCTATTTCTTTCTTTTTCCTCACAACAAAGCTCCTTTTCAAAAATTAGATTAACCCATACTCTCGACACGGTTTCTACCGTTATTTTTTGCCATATACAAAGAATCATCAACCCGTTTTATCAGCCGGTCGATATTTTCATTATCGGAATAAGAAACAACCCCAAAACTGCAGGTCAGCTGTCCGGCCTCTTTAAATGAGTATTGCTCAATTCTAATACGCAGGCGCTCGGCAATTTCCAACGCTTTCTGCAATCCGGTTTCGGGAAGCAAAACCATAAATTCCTCTCCGCCGTATCTTCCGATAGTATCGTGTCTGCGGATATTATCACGGGTAATCTTTACAATCTCTAAAATAACGTAATCGCCGATTTGATGACCGTAATTGTCGTTGACCTCTTTAAAATGGTCAATATCAAACATCACCAGGGAAAAAACCCGATTATATCGGGATGACCTGCTAATCTCAGCTTCAAGTTCATCAATAAACTTCCTTCTGTTAAAAACCCTTGTGAGAGGGTCTTTAACGGCAAGCTCACGATACAGAAGTTTAATAATCTCCACCAAAGTAATATCGGAAAACGACATCAAATAACGGTCTGTATGCGGGATTTGACTGAGTTGGACAAGAAAGGTGCTAACATCTTCCTCAGCGTCTGCACACCCCCGCATATGGACGATATAATCCAAGTCCGGATGAATTATTATTTCATTCATCCAATCAACGAAAATTTTGTTTTTATAAAACTCCTTATCTTTTACTACCAAAAAGTCGTCTATAGTTTTACCGTCTTTTTTAAGCTCTTCAAGGTTTGAATAACCCAAAAAACTCAAAAAAGACCTGTTCACATAGCTTATATCACCGTTTTCTATTACCAGCATAAGCTGGGGGCTAATATCAAGTATAGCCTTGACAAACATATTACTTTCTTCAATTTCTTTTTCGCGGAATAAATCCCGCCCGATTTTCTCCAAAGTCTCAAGCAATACCTGATTATTAATCGGTTTTATTAAATATTTGTCAATACCGGCATCTATAGCCCTGAGAAAAAACTTTTCATCGTTATGACCGGTGGTAATAACAACAGGCACATCACGTATTGCCTTAATACGCTCAATCATATCAAGCCCGTCCATATTCGGCATACGAATATCGGTAATAACTATATCAGGCTTATGCTTATTAAATGCCTCAACCCCCTCCACACCGTCTTTAGCGGTATAGACATAATCAACCCGTCGAGACAAAAACTTCGCCAGACTTTCGCGAATTAAATCCTCATCCTCTACATACAAAATCTTAAGTTTAGACAAAAACCCCAAAATAGTCCCCTTTAATCTTAGTTACGGGGAAAACACATCATTTAAGAATAGCATAAATCTCGGAATAAATCAAATTTTCACTTATATATATTAAGTTTTATGAAGGTTTTTGTTATAACATATATAACGAATCACTTCTTACTTCTATTGATAAAATCCTTGTAATAAAGCAGTCTCTCCTCATTCGGAAATACCCCCAATCCCTCGTTGACAATCTCCATAGCGCGCCCGAATTCCTCTTTTTCTATATAATGATAAGCCCATTCGCGGTAAAGAATTCTGAGGTTTTCCCTGAAACTCGACTCGCCCGCTAAATACCTTAAGCCGAGATGGTTATAAAGGATAGCGTTGGGAAAATCACGGGCGCGGGAATAATCCGCTGCAATCTTTGCGGAAAATTCAGCGCCTTTATTTTTAAGCGCCTTAGAATCGTCTTTTATTGCAAGTCCCTCATCCACCACCTCAAGAGCTTTCTGCACCTCCCCCTTATTGAACATATAATCGGCAACCGCGATAAAATACCTCTCCATAAACACAACAAACTCATTAGACCTCATAAGCCCGTACCATTTTATAAAAATTTCCCTGTTTTTAGAAAAATCTTCAGGCTTACGGGAAAACTCCTCCGACAAAAATTTGATACCGTTAATAAGCAGGGTTCGGATATTCTCCGACTGAGGCAAAAGCGTAACGGCATCGGAGGCATACGGGAAAGCCTTTTCCAAATCGCGCTTATCGTTAATAAGACGCGCAAGTATTCGTATATAGAGATTTTCATTAAGTTTCGGTAAATCCCGTCCTACAACCTCACGTGCCCGTTTCGCAATACTAACCGCATCATCGTATTTATCCTCACGCACAAGCATAGTAATTTTCCCGTCAAGCGCCACCATATAATTTGACACAAGACTTTGATTATCCTCTATAAATCCAATCCCCTCCTCAAGGATAGCAACAGCGCGGTCGAAGTCTCCTTTTTTAACAAGCTCGCCCGAATAGGCAACATACCCCATTGCAACATTAGGCGATAATTCGCGCCCCTTAGGATTAACCGCCATAGCCTTCAAAGCATTCTGAAACGCCAAAACCGGGAAACCGTCTTTAAACGCAGTTGCCGCGCGATTTGCATATATCACGCTAAAAACGCCTTGTTTATCAAGGGTTTCAAGTTTATCGGAATCCCCGACATATTTAAAGCCCGTAATTCGGGTAAAATTTTTTTGAGCATCCTCACTACTCCCTATATCAAACCCGAACGGCGTGGAGTTTTCTATATCTATAATTTTATTGTCTTCGGTTTTAATACGGCTGAAAATATGAGTGGGAAGCGCAACTATATCGGATTTTACGCCAATATCATCAAGCATCAATGCATAAATCAGGGTTGCGGTAAGACAGTTATATTTACCCGTCCGAAGGGTAACATCCAAAGTCGTCGCGGAGGCATTGTATTCCTTTAAGACGTTACGATGGAGATAATCAAAAACTATCTTTGCCTTTTCCTTTGTTGTATATTCTTTGGTTTTATCATCACCGAAAAGACGTTTTACCCACGGTATAAACCCCCGCTCTTTTTCATCGGTAAAATGCTCGGCGCGAATTTTTTCAGAAATAGAAGACAGATTTTTACGGTAATCCTCAAGATGGTTAGCGTGTCCCGATGCTATAATCGCGCCGTCTTTGAGGGAATAGCCGTCAGGATTTCTGAGAAACCTCATCTCTATTGAGTTTTCCTCAAGGTTAAGATGGCGGGAAATTTGCCCGAAAGATGGGCTAACCGTAAACAGACAAACCATCAACACCGATAAGAAACCGAAACCCTTTTTATCTGAAATTCGCATAGACATCTCCAAATAGTTTTGTTATATTATATGATTTACAAGGAATAGTTTCAAGAAAAATCGTGAGTTTATTTCATTGCAAAGACTTATCTATAAACCCGAAAACAACCAAACAGCATAAAACAGGCAATACAAATACGGTAATTTCAAAGATTTTAATAAAACTTCCAAACCCCAAATCGTTTATAATTTTCATCGCCAAAATAAACGGGGTAAATATAATGATAATTACGGCGCTTATGCTTGAAACAATCCCCGCAAAGTTAAAACATCCCTCGCGGGCGGATTTAAACAGGAAATCCGAGCCTGTAAACCCGTAAAACAACATCTGAAAGGTAAAATAATACTCGAAAACATTAAACACACTTGAAACAATCAAAATCAAGGAAAGACCGAGAGAGAGATAATCCGCAAGCCTCATCTTTTTAAACAGATATGAAAGAGCGATAAGCCCGAAACCCAGACTTGAGTAAAAAAAAGAATACTCGCCTATGCTCAAGTTAAAAGGAGAGGCGGAAAGCAACAAGCCTGCGATAAAAATGCCTTTCCAATTCACCATTTCACCTCGTTATAGCGAAAAACCGCGCCGTCTGTGCAACACATCTTGACCGAACCGTCAACCCCCTCGACAGCACACCCCTTGCAAGCCCCGAAACCGCATCCCATATAAGTCTCAAGCGAGAAATACGCCTCGACCCGACTATCAAGCGAGTCAAAAAACGATGCCACTGCGCGAAACATAGCATCAGTCCCACAAACGTAAACAACGCGGTTATCAAAAGATAAGTCTTTGAGCAAGTCGATAACATTGCCTTTCACCCCGATAGTCCCGTCATCGCTTGAAATATGGATTTTAGAAACGTTATCACGCAGAGGAGAAAAAAGCAGGCTTTCCACAGGAGGGAGTAACTCCGCACTCCTTACGCCGAGACATAACTCCGTATCCTTGAAATTCCTCGACAGATACACGAACGGAGCAATACCTATGCCTCCCGCGACAAATATCGCGCTTTTATCCGTTACGGGAAAAGCGTTGCCGAGAGGACCTAAAATATTAAGATTATCCCCGATTGCGACCTTTGAAAGCAAAGAAGTTCCCCTGCCCTTGACTAATATAAGCACACTTAGACTATCTCCCTCAACATCGCAAATGCTGAAGGGTCTTCTTAACAGAGGGTCAAACCCGTCGCCGACACGGATATTAACAAATTGTCCCGGCAAAGCCTTATGCGCGATGTCTATAGTTTTAAGTTTAAGCCACAGGTAATCGCCCCATAATTCCTTTTCCAAAACCTGAGCGAATTCTTTGTATTTCAAAGCAATTCCTTTAAGTGATTTTACATTATGATAAAGAAAGACGAGAGTTTAGTCAAAAATTAACCCCGCTTCCGGGATATTCTATGTTATCCGTATGTCGCAGGTATAATGTCAGCCAATCTCCTTTTTGCAAGCGAAAATCCAAATACGGCGGTATCAATGCCGATAAAGCAAAACGTTTAAAGCCAACAAAGGCTTCGGCAACCTGAAAACAGACGTTTACCCGGATATAATACCTTTATCGGACACTGAGGATTTAGATATTGGGTTCGATAAAAATTTTATTCGCAAATCCGAAAAATCAATAACCACAATAATCGAAATATCGTATAAGTTATTATATAATAAGAAACTAAAACTAAGCATATTCTATATGCCAAAAGTTATTAAATATATGCAAAACAAAATTTCACTTGCTTTTTTTTCAAATTATGAGATTATATATGGGTCAATAAAATTATAAGGAGTCGCGTATGATTTGGGAAAGACTTGTGGGAATTATAGGTTTGGTTGTATTGATGGGACTGGCATTTTTGTTCTCTACAAACAAGAAAAAAATCAGTCTCAAAACAATTGTATGGGGTTTAGGTCTTCAGCTTCTTTTTGCTCTGATTATTCTCAGCGAAAACATCTGGTCGTTTGTGGGTATGTTTATATTTCTTTTTATAATTTTCATTTTTGTTTTCAAAGACGACTGGAAAGGCATTTTCCAAAACAAAATTCTATCATCTCTTGTTATTTTGGCAGTCGGCTCAAGCTTGATGGCCGGATTTTACTTTTTGGACAAAATCAACGTAACCGTTTTTGTTCTTGCCGCCTGTGCAATATTCTATGTAGTATGCCTTATACTGAAAAAAGACAAGCTTACACGTTTCGGATTTACGGGCACGGCGCTTCTTATTGTGTCGATATTATGGTCGAGAGGAATCTACGGCGCGGAAGTATTACAGTTCCTGTCCGATAAAGTAGCGGCTTTTCTTGCCCTAACCGACCTCGGCGTGGATTTTGTTTTCGGAGCGGAAGCCGCCGGTTTTGCTTTTAGAGTTCTCCCGACTATTATCTTTTTCTCTTCCGTAATATCAATCCTTTACTTTGTAGGATTAGTTCAGCTTGTCGTAAACTCTATGGCAAGATTTATGAGATGGGGAATGGGAACAAGCGGTTCGGAAACTTTATCGGTAAGCGCCAATATTTTTGTCGGACAAACGGAAGCCCCGTTTCTCGTTAAGCCTTTCCTTAAAGGAATGACGCAATCGGAATTGCACGCGGTAATGGTGGGAGGTTTTGCAACTATTGCGGGAGGGGTTCTTGCCGCTTTCATACAGTTCGGAATACCTGCGGGTCATCTTATTGCCGCAAGCGTGATGTCTGCACCTGCCGCGCTTGTTATCGCTAAAATCCTTTATCCCGAAACGGAGCATTCACAAACCGCCGGAGACGTTGAAATGCCGGAGGTTAAAACCGCCAAAAACGTTCTCGAAGCCGCATCCAACGGCGTTACAGACGGGCTTTATCTCGCTTTGAACGTCGGCGCAATGCTTATAGCTTTTATCGCTTTAATCGGGCTTATTAACGTCTTTCTCGGATGGGGCGACAGACTTGTGGACGGTATAATACTCGGCAATGCTCTTAACGAAACAATAGGTGAATATGAGGGTATATTCCCCGGTAGCCTTCAAACCTTATTCGGGTGGATTTTCAGTCCGCTTGCATGGGCTATGGGAGTGCCGTGGTCTGATGCGCCGATTGTGGGTAATCTTCTCGGCATGAAAGTTGCCGTTAATGAATTTGTTGCTTACGGATTTTTGTCAAACCATATAAAGGCGGGCGACCTTTCGTATAAGGCAATAATTATATCTACTTATGCGCTTTGCGGGTTTGCCAATTTCTCATCAATCGGCATTCAAATCGGAGGAATTGGAAGCCTTGCTCCCGAAAGAAAAAGCGACCTTGCAAAATTAGGTTTCAGGGCTATGGTGGGAGGCGCTTTTGCTTCGTGGATGACTGCAACTATTGCAGGCATTCTTATCGGCTCTTAATTTATAGGACTTCGGGATGGCGAATGTAGTTATCGGTATCAGCGGGGGTTCCGCTTCCGGAAAAACAACCTTCGCCAACCTTCTCAAAAAAGAGATTGATGCCGACATCGTTTTACTTCGGCACGATAACTACTATAAGCCAAACGACCATCTCTCTTTTGAGGAGCGTAAAAAACTCAATTTCGACCATCCCGAAGCCTTTGATACTCACCTTCTAATTGACGACATCAAAAAACTTAAAGCGGGAATATCAATTAATCAACCGGTTTATTCTTACGCTCAGCATACCCGTCTTGCCGAAACAAAACTTATCAATCCCGCTAAAATCATTGTCGTTGAAGGTATCTTGGTCTTTGAAAGCAATGAATTGGTTGATTTGATGGATATTAAAGTCTATATAGATACCGATGCCGATTTGCGCCTGATAAGGAGAATTGTTCGCGACGTTAAAGAAAGGGGACGGGATTTCGATTCGGTTATAGAACAATACCTTCGCTTTGCCAAACCTATGCACGATGAGTTTGTCGAACCTAATAAACGAAAAGCGGATATAATTATCCCTTACGGTAAACGAAATGAAGTGGCTTTATCTATGGTAGTCGATAAAATAAAGGCAATTCTAAATTCCTAATCTTAATTCAAACTTTCGATAGTAAGAACCCCGCTTTGAATATAGGCAAAATGGAGTTTGTCTTCATACCGGATTATTCTATAAAATCCCCGCCTGAAAGGGCCGTATCTTCGATTTTGGATTTGAACATAATGATTTCCGTCTAATGAATACTCAAACCACCATCTCGGGTCCCTGTCATTGAAACTAAACGAATCCTCCGTAACGCCGTGATAAGCTCCGTAAATATCATTGTCGATACGAATAAACCATCTCAAATCATCCTGATACCCGAACCCCGACAATGCGCCGTCAGGTGAAAATTTAGGACTCCAAGCATCTTCAAAAGCACCATAGCTTGATTGATTGATTTTAACAAACCAATCCCCGTCTTTGGAATAGCTGAATCCGCTAAAACTGCCGTCCTTAGAAAATTCCGGAGAACGCGCATCCTCATAAGGTCCAAACACCTCGTCATTAATAAGCACATACCAGTCATTCCCCCTTCTAAACCGGAACCCCCAGTTTGAGCCGTCGGAGCAAAAAGAGGGACTTTTTCCCCAAGTTAGAGGCCCGTATCTGCGATAGTTGATTTGCACAAACATATTTCCGCCCTTTTCATACTCAAACCCCCATTTTCCTCCGTTATCGGAAAAAACAGGATGCCAAGCCTGCGAAAACGGCCCGAACGGCATATTCGGCTCATCTTTAATATGCACATACCATTTCCCTTCATTTTTATAAACAATCCCCCATTTTGACCCGTCTTTTGAAAAATAAGGACGGGTTACCTGAGCATATTCAAAAGGACCGAAATTGTTGTCATTAATTCGTATATAAAACCTGTCTTTCTGCATAATGGTAAACCACCAATTATCACCGTTTACATAAAAATTCGGCGTCCATGCCTTATCGTAAGGTCCGTAAAGCCGGTGATTCATCCTGATATAATATTTATCGTTGCGCATAAAAACAAAACCCCATCGTTTGCCGTCGGAAGAAAAACTAATACTATGCGCCCACTCGTAAGGACCATAAAGATTATTCCTTATAGAAACAAAATACTCGCCGTTCCTGACATAGATATAAGCCATCCCGCTACCGTCAGGCAAAAAAAGAGGCGACCAAGTTCTTTCAAAAGGTCCTAAAACTCCGTTAGCCGTTTGAATAAAATAACGGTTTAGCTGATTATCGCGATGCTCAAACCCCCAATTTCTACCGTCGGAAGAAAAATTCAGATACCCCGCCTCTTTATAAGGCCCGAATTTTTTATCATTAATAAGGTAATAAATCCTGCCGTCTTCCCTGTCGCGATATTTTATTGCCCATATTTCCCCTCTTGATGAAAACTGAGGTGAAAGCTCACTCACCCACGAATAGGGACCAAACCTGCGATTCTCTATCTGAACATACCACTCTTCATCAAATTCATAAGCGTATCCTACCATAGAAGTATCCCCCGACATCTTTATATGACGGTATAAATCCTCGTTAGCACGAATTGAAATCCGTCGGGCATAAGATGATACGGTTAAAACGGCAAGCATCGGTAATATAAAACAGATTTTTCTCATAAAAACCCCTTAGGGTAATAATCGGAAAAGGGCGGTCAAAAATGAATTGTTGAGACTAAATACCTTCAAAATTGAGGATTTCATTGAACTTTATTATATATTTTTCATCGGTAATGCGTTTCATTACATACCTGTCGTAATCCTGTTCCAAGTCAATCTGCTGGGTAAATTTAAGGAATTTTCCCGGTTTATTCGGATTAAAGAATATGTTTATAATGGGACGCAATGTAAACATACTTTGGCGATAATTCACGACATAGGCAATTTCGCCGGTATTGAGAAGCACGTAGCAATTTTGAGGATACAAAGGCTCGCCGTTGATTTTCTTTACAAGGTCTTTTAAGAAAGTCTGTGCGATTTTAGGATGGAACTTAGTGCCGGAGTTTTCCATTATAAACGTAAATGCTTCGGAATACGGTTTTGCCTCTTTATAACAACGCTTACTCGTTATAGCATCAAAAACATCGACTGTCATCAAAATCTGGGCAAATGCGTTGATTTTATCGGCTTTAAGACCTAAGGGATAGCCCGTGCCGTTATAATTTTCGTGATGCAAAAGTATCATATTCGGCACCTGATTATTAAATGACTTTTCCGCTTTAAGAATATTATACCCGTAAACCGAGTGATTTTTAACAATATTCCACTCATCCAAAGAAAGCCTGCCCGGTTTATTTATAATCTCTATAGGAACAAGAGACTTGCCGATATCGTGAAGAAGCCCGCCCACACCTAATATTTTTACCTTTTCCTCTTCCAAGTTCATACTCATCCCAAGAATAATAGCAAGAGTTGAAACGTTAAGCGAATGGGTATAAGTATAATCGTCAAAATCAACGAGGTCTAAAAGATTTAAACAGGCATCCTGATTGTTTCTTATATCGCTGATAAAGCCGTCAACGACACTGTTTATCTCATTGGAAGGAAGTTTGTTTGATTTATTTCTGAGCGCCCCCTCAATATCGTCAACAACGGACATTGCACGCTCAAGATTTTTCTCGCTAATCATATTGCTGGAAAGGTCTTTTTTTAATTTAAGCCTCTCGCGGGTATAAGTAATTGTTTTTATGCCGTTTATTTTTATCTTATCTATAAGCTCCCGCGAAATCGGGATATCCTTTTTAATAACTTTTTCTCCGTTTTCGGCAAAACCATCACCCTTAAGAATCATTCCGGGATACAGAAAATTGGTCAAAACCTCAATTTTTAACAGGTCAAATGCCATCTTAGCCCCTAAAATTTTAAATTAAACGCGGGTTTATCGCGCCACTTATGGTAATACATAGAATTTTTGATGTCAAATTTTTTAGCATATTTTTAATTCAAAGTATCGTTTCAAACATATATCTCCGATATAATATCTAAGATTTACCCCGTTTTTAATAACTCACCCCAATTTCCTTTGAGCGAGGGCTTCTTTGTTCCCTCTTTTAATACGGATATAAACTCATATCGGGGAATTTCAACCGCCCCGAGACTAACCATAAGAGGGGTATAAACCTGACAATCAATAACCGAAAAACTTAATTCCTCAAGTTTTTTTGCCAATTTTATCAAGGCGAACTTTGATGCGTTACTTTCGCGGGAAAACATAGACTCCCCGAAAAAACAAGTCCCGATAGATACGCCGTAAAGCCCACCGACAAGTTTATTATCTTTCCAAACCTCAACCGAATGGGCATAACCGATTTCATTTAGCTTGCAATATGCATCTATCATTTCGGGCATAATCCAAGTTCCGAAATTCTGCCCCTCGCGTTTTCCCGCGCATTCGGTTATAACATCACGGAAACATTTATCGAAACTAATATCGAAATCCCGCTTATTGATAACGCGTCTCATACTTTTTGAAATATGAATATCGGAAGGAAAAATCACAAGACGGGGGTCGGGAGACCACCAAATAACAGGCTGACCTTTGCCGTACCAAGGAAAAATTCCCTCGCTGTAAGCAAGCAAAAGTCTCTCGGAAGAGAGGTCGCCGCCGATTGCCAATCGTCCCATAGAATCGGCAAGCTCCACCGGCGGAAATACCAACTTTTCGGTCAATCTAAAAATAGGCAATCATCTAACCCCGTTTTTTCGATTTCTTTTTATCAAAAAACTCAACGGCAATATCACCCTTGCGAATAAAAAGTTTAGCCCTGCCTCCGCCCGCAAGTTTACCGAACAAAACTTCATCTATAAACTGTTTTTTGATTTTATCCTGTATCAACCTTGCGACCTCACGCGCACCGTAAATTCTCGAATACCCGTTGTCGGTAAGCCATTTAACCACGCCCTTTGTATATTCAAGTCTGATTTTTTTTTCGGTAAGTTGTTTTTCAAATTCGGCAAGCTGTTTTTCCACTATCCTGTGGATAACCTTTTCCTCAAGATTATTAAATACGATAATTGCATCAAGACGGTTTCTGAACTCAGGCGAAAAAACCTTTTCCACCTCGCGAGGCATAGGATTGTCAACGATATTTTCCGACCCGAACCCCACCGCGCCTTTTTCAAGGTCTCTTGCACCGGCATTGGAAGTCATAATCAATATCGTATTGCGGAAATCCGCTTTACGCCCGGAGCTATCCGTCAACGTGGAATAATCCATTATTTGAAGCAAAGTGTTATAAATATCGGGATGGGCTTTTTCTATCTCGTCAAGCAAAAGTATGGCATACGGGGTTTTCCTGACAGCCTCGGTAAGCAATCCCCCCTCGTCATACCCGACATAACCGGGAGGCGCGCCCACAAGACGGGCTACGGTATGCTTTTCCTGATATTCGCTCATATCAAAGCGATGGAGAGGAACACCCATAATCAAGGATAATTGTCTCGCAAGTTCGGTTTTTCCAACTCCCGTAGGACCTACAAACAAAAATGAAGCGGTCGGCTTATCGGGGTTTTTAAACCCGGCGCGGGAACGTTTTATCGCGCTTGCCGTCTCATTAATCGCGTGGTCTTGCCCGAAAACCGCCGACTTTAACTCATCCGCAATATGCATAAGAGACTCGACCTCGTTGGAAGACACGCTTTTTTCGGGAATGCGAGCAATCTTGGATACAATACTTTCTATCTCTTTGGTTGTAATAGTAACGGTCTCCCCGCTATCCTCGCCGCGCATCATTTTGGCAAAAGCGCCCGCCTCGTCTATAACGTCAATAGCTTTATCGGGGAGATGGCGGTCGTTTATGTGAATCGCCGAAAGTTCGCAAGCCGCCCATAAAGCATCATCGGTGTATTTTATATTATGAAAATCCTCATAGTTTTTACGAAGCCCTGTCAGGATGCGGTATGTATCGTCAATAGACGGCTCTGTTATCTCAATTTTCTGGAACCGTCTCGAAAGCGCACGGTCTTTCTCAAAATACTTTCGATACTCCTCGTAAGTGGTTGAACCGACACATCGCAATTTCCCCGATGTGAGGGCGGGCTTGAGAATATTGGAAGCATCCATAGAGCCTCCCGATACCGCCCCCGCTCCGACTATCGTATGGATTTCATCTATAAAAAGTATAGCGTTGGATTCTTCATAAAGTTCGTTTATGACCCGCTTCAACCTGTCCTCAAAGTCTCCCCTGAATTTAGTTCCCGCAAGCAAAGCCCCCATATCAAGGGAATAAATCTTGGCATCCTTCAAAACGGAAGGCACATCCCCCTTCGCTATAAAACCGGCAAGCCCCTCGGTAATAGCGGTCTTTCCTACGCCCGCATCGCCGACGTGTATAGGGTTGTTTTTGAAACGTCTGCACAAAACCTGAACCGTTCTCTCAACAATCTCCTCGCGCCCGATTAGAGGGTCGATATTGCCCTCACGATGCTTTTCTACAAGCTCGGATGTGTAAAGCGCCAGTGCCGAACGACGTTTGCTTTTTCGACGGGGTATATGCTCATCGGTTTGCACGTCATCCTCATCCCCGAAAATCTCATCAAAAGCCTCGTCATCATCATCCTCGCCGTAGATGGAAGCGCCGTGAGAAATATAATTCAGTATTTCGAGACGGGTTATGCCCTGTTTGCTTAAAAAATAGGATGCGTAAGATTCGCGCTCATCGAAAATAGAAACCAGCACGTCGCCGAAATCCACCTCATCTTTTTGAGCGCTGAACGTGTGGGCAAATGCGCTTTCTATAACGTTCTGGAAACCCAAAGACTGGACGGGTTCTATATTTCCGGTAATCGGCATATAAAACTCTTCAAAATGCTTTTCGAGCGTTGCTTTAAGTTCTTCAATATCACCGCCGCAACCGGAAATAATGCTTCTCGCGGTTTTGAAAAAAAGCGAGGCATACAGGATATGCTCCGGCGTGATATACTCATGCTTCCTCGCTTTAGCCTCATTATAAGAAGCGGCAATTATTTCATTCAACTCCTGATTAATTTTCATTATCAATCCTCAAAATATTATCATTCGGGTTCAAAACTGCATTTCAAAGGAAAACCCGCCTCTTTCGCCAACTTATGGACAATATCGACTTTTGTAACGGCAATATCGCGCGTAAACACACCGCAAACCCCATAGCCCTTCTTGTGAACCTCAAGCATTATAATAGTAGCCTCCGCCCCCGATTTGTGGAATACCCTGCACAACACCTCCACCACAAAATCCATAGTGGTGTAGTGGTCGTTGTGAAGTATGACTTTATACAGCTTGGGCTTTTTCACCTCAGGCTTGGATTTTAAAGCGGTATCTTCCCCGAATTGCAAATCTTTTTTATCCGCCATAGCTTTATCCATAGTAAGTATTTATATAATTATAATTATTATGGAGGGTAAAGTCAAATAGAAATTAAGCAACGAATTAATTTGTAATTTTGCCTAAGCTCTTTTAAAATATTCGATATTTTAAACGGGAGGCGGCTATGAAGCATCTCATAAACGGGCTTAAAGGAATGGCGGTGGGCGTGGCTAATATCATACCCGGAGTGTCGGGCGGGACAATGGCTTTCATTCTGGGGATTTATGAGGACTTGGTCAAGGCAATCGGAGACTTCTTTACCGATAAATCGAAACGCAAGGAGTATTTCATATTTCTTTTGGTAATAGCGATAGGAGCGGGTATAGGGATAATAATTTTCGCCAAAGTCTTCTCATTTTTATTGGACAACCTAAAGCAACCGACATATTTTCTTTTTGCGGGATTAATAGCCGGCTCGGTACCGTTTATAATGAAAATTCATACCGATATGAAAATGACCGCAGGCAGAATACTTATGCTGTTAGCGGGTATCGGGATAATCGTTTCGCTGTCTATAATACATCCCGTAACATCCGAAACAAAGACTGAAATCAAAACCGATAGCGTGGAGTATATAGAAGAGATTTGGGAGGAGAAAAACGGGGTTGTCGCAGACAAGAAAAAAAGCGGAAAAGTATCAATTGACACTAAATACGGTTTATGGCTGTCGCTTTGCGGATTTTTAACCGCCGGGTCGATGATAGTGCCGGGGTTTTCGGGGTCGGCGCTTCTATTGGCGCTGGGGGAATACGCCAACGTCCTGAGTTTTGTAAACAATCTTGATATTAAACCTTTGATATTTTTTTCTTTCGGGGCAATTTTGGGGATACTTGTTTTTGCCAAGATAATCGCACTGTGCCTGAAAAAATTCCCGTCGGCTACCTATTATTTTATACTCGGTTTGGTTTTAGCCTCCTTCTACCAAATGTGGCTTGAGGTGAGAGGGGACTTTTCGTTTCAGGCGGGAATTTTAATTTTATCAATCGTTGCATTCGGTATCGGTTTTTTTGTCGCTTTTATACTAAGCAAAGTGAATACCAAAAAAGCCTAAGCGCTATTTATTTTTCCGAAACCGTATTATCAGCCCCGGATTTTTCTTTAAGCGAAACGGAATAAAAATAGAAATACGAACCTAAAATAAGCGCGGGAATAAGCCAAAATTGATAAAATAAAACATCATTAAACTGGCTTGCAAATAAAAACACCACCCATATATAAAAAACAAACTGTCCGAAAAATTTCAAAACCGCTGTATCTCTGCAATAGCGTTTAAGCAAATCACTTACCTTGAGTTGCCAGTAAACAAAAGAAAATATAAACCCTCCGGTTATCGGTATCCCGAAATTCAACATCATTGATAGCAGGGATGAATCCACCGATGACAGTTGCATAGGATACAAAGTAGAATAATAATTATAACCCAGACCTAAGATGGGCCTGTCGAAAATATAGCTTAAACTTATATCAAATCTGAAAAGACGATACCGGGTAGAACCGTCGGCAAAAGAGGTGGTAACTACCCTGTGAAAAATCCTTTCGACATAGGGAAAAAGCAAAACCGATAGTAAAACTATAACTAAAACCCCTCCGGCAATAACCCATAATGAACTTTTATGATTTTTTATAAAACCGAAAATTTGTTTTAAATTCTGCAATACAAGGAAAATCAACATAAAAAATAAAATACCGATTCCGCTTCTTGATATAGTCAAAATTACGGAAATCAGAAAGCACAGGATAAATATAAGATGTTTAACATTAAACCTTTTTGTAAGCAAAAAGGCAGAGGCTAAAATCGGCATAAAAATAATAACGGAATAAAAATTGGGGTCTAAAAAAACCGAAACAAACCGGGATTGATGAGGGTCGCCGACAAAAGTTACTCCCAGATTAGCAATCCAATCCCATAAATCGCGAGAATCCGGAAAAGTAATAAAGAAAATAATACCTATAATGAACCCGAGAAAAAAAGCCAAGCTGAAAAAATCCATAATCTTTTTTAAACTCAATTCCTTAAAAAGAGCATATCCTACGGCAACGGAACAAAAAATCATCATAATAAGTCTGCAGGCATACATAAATGGAACTATTTGAAACCCAAAATTTATCATACCCCACAAGAAAGATATTAAAATCAAAGCGGCTATAATGAATACGGGTTTAATCTTGGAAAAAATTTCCCTGTTAAAAAAAAGAACGGGAAAAACAGTCAGATAAAGTAAAAACTCGGTAATAAGGATATTGTCCCTTAGACCGGGAAAACTCACAAAGCGCGGGACATTACCGAGAAACAAATAAATAAAAACGACGATAAAGCAACCGAATAAAACGAAGGTTCTGAACTTATCGGTAAAAAGGTTTTTAATCAAAACAAGCCTCTTATTCTATCAAGGATTTTTTCAAGAATTGAATTCCAAGAGTTTTCGTATAAAAATTTCTTAAGCTCATCCTCACTATGATTATATCTCTTTCCCGATGCTTCAATTATAGCATCTGCAAATTCATCGGGAGTATCACCGTAAAAAGCCCAATCCCCCATTCCTTTTCTAAGAGCGCCGATATCGGTAGAAACCACTCCCAACCCCGATGCGATATATTCATAGAACTTAATAGGCCTCTCCATCACATTGATAAGAGAATTTCTGTCACAAAAGGGAATAAGCCCGACTGAATATTTTTTTAATGTGTCCGAAACTTGAGAATGAGATAAGACACCAAGATAAGAGATATTCGGGGATTTAACATTCCATTTAACGCGAAGGGGACCATAAAAATCAAAACTCCAATCGGGTAAAAGTCCGGCAACACGGTCAATCAAATCAATATCCACCCATTCTTCAATAGCGCCTATAAATACGACTTTTTTTTCATTAGTTCTTTTATAAGAAATCTCGTCGAATTTAGTAATATCCAATCCGTTAGGCAGAATAACGGTTTTCAAATTCCTATTCAAACTATAAATATAGTTTTGCAAGCCAAAAGAAACAGGCCAGGCTTCCGCAAAATACCCGTTTCTAACTTTATCGTCAATGTAATTAATTACGATACGATGTAAAAAGAAACCAAAGCCGGATGGAAGGTCGTTCACCCTGTAAACAAATTTTTTAGCTTTAACCCATGATAGATATAAAAAGGTCTGTGATGTGTCATTGATACATAAATCATATTCTCTTGATTTAAACTGCTTTGGAATAAGCCCCGAATATGTCCTTAACTGCCGTTTAAACCTGAAAAAAAGTTTCCTTACCGGAAACAGGCTTTTAAAAGAATACTCTTTGAGATTAGGGGCAATATCAACGCCTTCTTTATCCATTTTTTGTAGCCAAATACGCTTAAATCGGGAGCGTCTGGATTTTTCAAAAAAGTCTAAAATAGAAGAGGATGTGGAAATATAATCCACCTGATTACCGGCTTTAGCCAACCCTTCCGCTATAATTTGTATTCCTACTTTTGCTCCCGGGTCCATAAAAGAATTACTGCCCATAACTAAAATCTTCATCAACAAAACTCCAAAAGTCTAATCAATTAAACCTCTCATTTTCAATTATGCAACTAACGATTTTAGAAACACTCTCCCCGTCTCCGAAATAGTTTCCCTGATTTCTTTGCTTAAAATCCGTTCCATAAACATTCCGAAATATATCTGCAATATCATCATTATCAACCTGAGCCAAGGTATTCCACCCGTCTTTTAAAGTTTCAACCCACTCCGTTTCATCCCTCAAAGTAATACAAGGAACTCTCAGGAAAAATGCTTCCTTCTGAACCCCGCCGGAATCAGTCATAATAACGGAAGCATTGGTCTGTAGCGCAATCATATCAAGATAACCGACTGGGTCGATAATTTTTACATTATGCGGAATACTAATATTATATTCTTTAATATATTTTTTGGTTCTGGGATGCAAGGTTAAAATTACATCAATCGGAATTTTAGAAAATCCATCAAAAATATTCTTCATACGCAATACGTTATCGGTATTTTCCGCACGATGAACCGTAGCTAAAACATAGGTTTTAGGCTTTAAATCCAATTCAGATAGAATAACGGACTTCTTTTCGGACAAACCCTTATTATATAAAATTGCATCAAACATTATGTCGCCCGTATTTCTAACAACAATCGGTTTTCCGTTAGATGTTTTAAGGTTTTTACCGTCAAAAATCCCCTCTTTTTTTAAATTTTCAACGGCTGTTTCGGTAGGACAAAAACAAAAATTGGAAATATGGTCACAGACAATCCGGTTCAATTCTTCCGGCATCAGCATATTAAAACTTCGCAACCCCGCTTCAATATGCGCAACAGGTATATGTATCTTGGAAGCCGCAAGACTGCCTGCAATAGTAGAGTTTGTATCCCCGTAAACTATTACCAAATCGGATTTTTCTTCAAGTAAAACACGCTCAATTTCCATAAGCATCTTTCCCGTCTGATACCCGTGTTCTCCCGAACCTATTCCGAGATTGTATTTAGGCAAAGGAATTTCCAACTCGGAAAAAAACACATCCGACATATTGGTATCATAATGCTGCCCGGTATGAACCAAAACCTCTTCTATTTTCGATAAATAATTATTACGCAAAAATCTGCTGAAAGGAGCGGCTTTTATAAACTGAGGTCGCGCCCCGATAATTGTAACGATTTTCATTGCCACCTCACAATTTATAAACCTTATCCCCGGCTTCTTTAATAGCGTTTCGTAAATCCACAATCAGTTTCGAGTTTTCCAAGATTCGTTTAAAATCAAAACAGGAGTGTTTAGTCGTAATTACCACGCAATCGAAATTTTTTATGTCTTCATACTTCAAATCAATACCGTTAAACTCGCGACCTTCGGGGGTTATTATCGACGGAACATAGGGGTCGTGATAGCTTACATTACCACCCTTTTTTACTACCTCGTCAATAATTTTTAATGCAGGCGACTCCCTCTCATCGGAAATATCCTCTTTATAGGCAACTCCAAGAAAGAGAACGCTTGAACCGTTTAACGCCTTTTTCTGCCTGTTAAGCGCGGAGATAATCTTAATAGTCATTCTGTGAGGCATAAGGTTGTCGATATGCCCCGCAGTATGAATCATTGTTAAATCGAAATTATAATTTTTCGCAATATGCTCCAAATAGAACGGGTCAAGAGGGATACAATGCCCGCCGATACCGGGACCGGGATAAAAGGCTTGAAAACCGTAAGGCTTGGTCTTTGCCGCATCTATGACCTCCCAAATATTAATCCCCATCTTGCCGCAAAGCAAAGCCATCTCGTTTACAAGCGAAATATTAATAAGACGGTAGGTGTTTTCAAGGATTTTAACCATCTCGGCAACGGCAGGAGAACTTACGGGATAAAGCTCCTTAATAGCCTTAGAATAAAGAGCCATCCCGATTTTCAAAGCCTCTTCGCCAAGCCCGCCGACAACTTTTGGGGTATTTTCGGTTTTAAAGGTTTTATTGCCGGGGTCAACCCGCTCGGGGGAATAACAAAGCCAGAAATCATCACAACATTTTAAATTAGAGCCTTTTTCTATAATAGGCAAAACCAAGTTTTCGGTGGTGGTGGGATAAGTGGTGCTTTCAAGCGCAATAAAGGTTCCGCGCTTCATATATTTGCCGATTTCAAGACAAGCGCTTTCTATATAACTCATATCGGGCTTTTTGAATTTATCGAGAGGGGTCGGGACACATATCAAAATCGCATCGCATTCGGCAATCCTCGAAAAATCCGCAGTTGCAACTAATTTCCCGTTACCGATAACCGAAGCAAGTTCACTATCATTAACGTCGCCTATATAATTATTACCTGAATTTATCATATCGACACGTTTCTGTGATTTATCAAAACCTAATATATCAATACCGTTTTTGGCAAAAGCCACTGCTAAAGGCAATCCCACATAGCCAAGTCCAAGCACACCGACTTTCACGGTATTTTTTTCTATCCTGCCCAAAATATCATTCAACAATTTTTCCATTTCCATTCCCTAAATTTTGTTTTAATCAAAGTAGCCTTTCATCCGTGCCGTATCAAAATCCACGGGAAAATCAACGGGCTTTTTTTCTTTCACGGACTTATAAACGGCAAGGACAATATCCATAGATTTTTTACCCTCTTCACCGGAAATAAACGGCTCTTTACCCTGCTCCAAATCGGATAAAAACTCGGCGAAAAATCCGGAATGCCCGAAACCGTAAACAGACGGCGGGTCGGAGGAATGCGGGTCAATAACAAGTTCTTCAGGGTCGCCCCACTCCTCGGAATCCGAAAACCGCCACGTTTCTATCCGATTAACGGCGATACCGCCGATAACGGCAGTTCCTTTCTCGCCGAAAACACTCAAAGTTTCGCAGAGGTTGCGAGGAAAAACATCGGCGCTCCCCTCTATAACACCGACAGCCCCGTTAGCAAACTCGACAATCGCGGTGCCGAAATCTTCCGCTTCTATCGGACGGATAAAACGACGGGTTACACCATACACACTTTTAATATCGCCTCCCAAAACCCATTGCAAAAGGTCAATCCCGTGGGTGCATTGATTCATCAGGGTTCCGCCGTCATGCTCCCATGTGCCGCGCCACGGCGCTTGCAAATAATACTGCTCATTGCGATTCCATCTTATATGTATAGTCCCGTTCATTATACGCCCGAAACGGTTATGCGTCAAAGCACCGTATAATCGCCGTATGGGAGGGTTATAACGGTTTTGGTAGCATACGGTAAGCGCTTTGCCCGTGCGCTTTGATGTTGCAATCATACGGTCGGCATCGAAAGTCGAAAGCGCCATCGGTTTTTCAACAATAACGTTAGCACCCGCCTCAAGCGCATCTATTGCAATAACGGAATGGAAACCCGACTCGGTTGCAATATTAACCAAATCCGGCTTAACCTCATCAAGCAGACGACGGTAATCCGTAAAAACGGAAACTTTATCATCGGGAAAAGCCTCAAGATATTCCGCGCGCTTAGCAAGAGCGCGTTCCTCTATAAGGTCGCATACCGCGACAAGACGGGCTTTTTCCCTGTTGTTGACAAGCCCCTCTATATGCTTATGACTAATACGACCGCAACCTATCAAAGCGGTTTTAAATTTCATAGCTCAACCAGACCTTTATCGGATTTTTTATATGATTTTTTACAAGACGGACAAACGAGGGATGTATCTAATTTAACCCCGCACTCACATACCCATCCCATAAGCTTAGCGGGGGAGCCGAAAACAAGTGCATACCCCGGGACATCGCGCGTAACAACAGCGCCCGCACCGACAAAGCAAAACTCCCCCAAAGTTATCCCGCAAACTATCGTAGCATTAGCCCCGATAGTAGCGCCCCGCCTGACAACCGTAGTTTTATACTCATCTTTGCGTTCAACCAAAGCACGAGGATTGATTACGTTGGTAAAGACACAGGAAGGTCCGCAAAAAACCCCATCCTCAAGCACAATGTTATCATAGATAGAAACATTATTCTGCACCTTAACCTTGTCGCCTAAAACTGCGGTTTTACCTATAAATACGTTTTGCCCGATACGACAGTCCTTGCCGATTTTAGCCCCAGACATTATATGTGAGTAATGCCAAATCGTGGTGCCGCACCCCACCTCCGCTCCTTTATCTACATAAGCGGATTCATGCACTTGATATTCCCCGTCTTTCGTTTCAAATTTCTTTACTTCACTCATTCAATATATCCATTATAAGTTGTAATATTTTATTTTAAAAATCGATATTTGTCAAAACAAATGGGATTAAAGATAACCGGTTTTTAAGCCCGAAATCGGGTCAAACTTTTGAAAATTTGTCATTTTGAGCAATCCCCATTATAATTATTAACTTTTTATAGGATTCCACAAGGAGACTTGATGCGTTACAAAAGGAACATAACAAGCAGTTTTATAACCCAAATAATAAGAATAATTACGGGATTTGCGGTAAGCATATTGGTGGCAAGAGTACTGGGTCCCGAGGGACAGGGGCATATAGCTTATCTTATGTTGTTTTTCGGCTTGTTGGCATCTTACGGGCATCTGGGAATTGTAAACGCGATTGTTTATTTTCAAAAAAGGTCTGAATTCAGCGAAGAAGAGGTTTTTAAGGTAAATCTTACTTATATATTAATAGTATCAACGGTGATAGGTATAACAATGATTGCCTTACGATATTTCGGTATTATTTTTACGGAATACTCAATAGCGATAGTTGTCGGAGGAGCTTTATTTATATTTTTCAGTTTTATAAACGAAGCTATGCGAAACTTTTATATAGGAACCGAGGATGTTTATCTATCGAACCGCTATATCCTGTTGGGCTTTTTTACAAAATTGGTTTTGGTAATAGTATTTTGGATAGCGGGTATCCTTACCGTCGGAACTTACGTTCTTATATTGGTTTTAATGACCGGAATAAGCTCGGTATTTCTATTCTTTAAATTCCGTATGAAATTTAGTTTAAAATGGAATAATATACTTCTAAAAAAAGAATTTGCATTCGGTATTATATCGTTTCTAATTATTTTGCTGAACTATCTCAATTACAGAGCCGACCAGTTTATGATAGAATATTTCCTTGATAAATCCGAACTTGGACTTTACTCAATAGGCGTTCAATTGGCGGAACTTGTATTTATAATTCCCGTAAGTCTCAGCAGCGCTTTTTATGCAAAAATAATCAATATCCCGATAGAAGACACAAAATCCATAAACGAGATTACCGCAACAACCTTGAAATTAGCCATTTACGGATGTTTAGCCCTTGTATTAGGAGGAATTTTCGCTTCATATCTAATTCCTTTTGTGTATGGACAAGATTTCAGCGGGTCTATTTTAGCTGCGCAAATCCTTTTTGCAAGCGTATTGTTTGCATCAATCGGAAAGATTGTTTTCCCGTATTATTCATCGCAAAATAAACATCGTTTTTACCTTATCAGCACCTTTATTTCTTTCATATTAAACATTATAATTAATTTATTCTTAATCCCGATTTTCGGTATTGCCGGAGCGGCAATAGCTTCTTTAATATCCTACGCAATATTCGGACTTGTTCCGTTGTGCGTTTTGATATTAAAAAACAAAATACCTTTAAAATCCATACTCCTGTTTAATAAAAAAGATTGGCAAACGGCAAAAGATATGATAAACAAGATACTAAAGAGACAAGGGTCTTCAAATAATACAAAATAGGATTTATTTCATTAACCGGTTTGGAGGTTGTAATGAAGAGATTTATAAAAAAAATTTTAGTTCGTTTGTTTTCCGAAAAAAGGGTTAAAACTCTTGCCAAGAAATTCAGTAGGCAGAGAAGACAAATTTTCTTTTTCCAAAGAATTTTAAGGATAAATTCAAAAGTCCCGTGGCCTGTTCATTGGACTTCTCTCGTTCAAAACCCTGAAAATATAAATAGAAAAGACCCGAAAAGTGCCACTCCCGGTTTTATGCCGGGATGCTATATTCAGGCAATAAACGGAATTGAAGTCGGCAAAAATCTATATGTAGGTCCCGGCGTAAAAATCATATCGGCTGATCACGATGTTTATGAATATGAAAAACATATAAAATGTCCCCCGGTTATATTAGGCGATAATTGTTGGTTAGGGTGTAATTGCGTTATACTCCCATCGGTAGAGCTGGGAAATCACACTATTGTTGCGGCCGGGTCGGTCGTAACAAAATCTTTCAAGGAGGGCGATTGTACCATAGGCGGCGTTCCCGCCAAAATTTTAAAAAAGCTTGATTCTTACCCTCAAACCAATACCGACAAATGATTTTTACCGTTAAAACCGAAACCCCGAGCTTTGTTCATATTTGACAAAACCGTGATGGCTCTTTAGTATATCCGTTTGATAAAAAAAATATCTGTTTTTTTCCTTCAATCTTTCTGAGAGGAATTTATGAAAAAAATCTGTGTTATAGGAGCGGGTAATTCCGGCTTTGCTATGGCAGCGCACTTATCCTCGGAGGGGTATTCCGTATGTTTATGGAATCGCACTTATGAAAATATAAAAACCCTCGTTTCCGATAAAAAAATCGCTTGCTCGGGATATATCAATGGGGAATTCATTTTAGACCTTGTAACGGATAATTTAAAATCAGCTCTGGATTATTCCGACCTAATACTCATAACCACCCCTGCAAACTCCCATAAAGATTTGGCTCGCAAATTTGCAGATAAACTTTCCGCTGATAAGACAATAATACTCAATCCGGGCAGGACTTTCGGCGCATTAGAGTTTCAAAACGAACTTACAAAACACGGGTTTCGGGATAACATAGAGCTTGCCGAAACTCAAACCATTATCTACACCTGTCGTAAAGAAAGCGATACAAGCGTTAATATAATTACTATGAAAAAAAACGTCCTGATTTCCGCGCTAAAACAAGGTAACGAACAAAAAATTTTAAACGGTTTACCCGACTGCCTGTCGAAATTTCTTAAACCTTCACCCTCAATGATTCTAACCTCTTTAGGTAATGTAGGTATGATTCTGCATTGCGCCCCCGTTCTATTAAATACGGGATGGATAGAAAATCCCTTTTTGAATTTTTATTACTATTCGCAGGGAATTAGCCCATCCATAGCAAAATTCTTAGAAAATCTCGATAAAGAAAGAATTGAGGTTTCCAAAAAGCTCGGATACGAGGTTGAAAGCACAAAGGAATGGATAAACCGGTCTTACGAAATAGATGGAAAAGATTTATACGATGCGCTAACTCATAATCCGTCTTATAAAACCATTGAGGCGCCGGTCTCATTAAACCACAGATATATTTTTGAAGATGTATCTTGCGGATTAGTTCCGCTTGAGAGTGTGGGAAAGCAACTGGGACTTGAGATGCGTTTTACCTCATTGATTATTGACTTGGCAACCGCCATAATAAATTACGATTTTCGCAAAAACGGAAGAAATTTAGAAAATATGGATATTTTATCGCTTTTTCAAGGCAACACGGGGGAATAATGAAACACAGTAAAATATTTGAATCCGACAAATCTATTCCGGTAATTCTCGGCGGGTTTGTAAACGCATTGGGTTTGATACGAAGTTTCGGTGCGGTCGACTTGGATTCCGTAGTAATCGACCGGTATAGAAATATAGCTTTTTTTTCAAAATATGCAAAAGGATTCGTTTCACCCCATCCTGATAAAGACGAAGAAAGTTTTATAGATTTCCTGATGGAACTCGGCTCCCGTTTCAGGCAAAAGGCTTTTTTGCTCGCTACCAACGATATATGGCTTATACCCGTCAGCAAACGGCAGAAAACCCTCGAAAAATATTTTATATTCCCGATGTCCGAATGGAAAGTAATTCAAAACTGTATAGAAAAAAGCAAACTATATCAATTCGCTATAAACCACAATATCCCTCATCCCAAAACCTTTTTCCTGCAAAATTACAGCGAAATGGTAAACATATCGGATAAGGTTGTTTACCCGTCCATAGTGAAACCGTCAATCACGGTGGGGTTTACCGAAAAACTCGGTTTAGCCAATCCGATAGTAATAATAAACGGCAAAGATGAGTTAATAAATTTAAGCCGTAAAATTAAAGAGGTTGGACTTGGCAATGTTCCCCTGATAATTCAGGAGGCAATTCCGGGAGGAGCGGAAAATTTATATACCGTATCAGCATATTCAAACCGTGATGGAGAAATTATTGCCTACTCTACCGGGCATAAAATACGGCAATATCCCCCGAAAGCGGGAACAATCACATCGGGACGCGTTGTCAGGGATACCCAAACCTACGAACTCGCATCAAAACTTATCAAAGCAATCGGGTTCTATGGAATATCAAACACCGAGTTTAAATATGATAACCGGGACGGTATATTCAAACTTATAGAAATAAATGCCCGTCCGGGTATGTGGAACTATTCGATTTATGCCGCCGGTATAAATCTGCCGTATTTGGCATATCGTGAAGCTATGGGTGATAAAATAGAATTTTTAGGTGAAGCCCCTAACGATATTGTGTGGTATTATCTTCAGGATTTTTTAAATCCGGTTATTAAATACCGCTTTTCAAAGCAAAACAAAGAGTTTGTTTTAAGTGTCGGGCAATGGCGTGAAAGCCTTAAAGGCAAAAAAATCACCGCAATTTACAGGAAGGAAGACCCGTTACCCGCCTTAATTCATTTTTTAACCCTTTTTTCCGTAATTATAAAAGGATTTTTCAAAAGAATTTTTAAACGCAGATAGGAGATTTTATGCCTCACAAAAAAACACAAAAGGTTTTCGGCTTCGTTAAACCCTCGCCTGATGCTCATACTCTTGGAATTAACTATGCCGCCGACCTTTTACGACGGTGTGGTTATGAGACTCATATTGCACGTATGGATATCTGCGATGCGCTGTCCGGTATAAAAAACAAGAAAAATACCGCTATTCTAAAAGATTGGCTTATTATGAACCGTATCAATATACTGTGTTTCAGTTACAGGTTGGAGCCTTCGGACGGGGTTAAACTTTTCGGTGAATTATTCTATATACTAAAAAAAGAAGCCTTGATGGATTATCAGGGCGGCAAAATCAAAGAATTGTATTTCGCGGGATTACCCCCCGCCTGTGAAACAATCCGTAAGGAATATCGCGAAAATATAATAACCTTTTTCGGTGATGAAACCCCGGTTGAAACCTTATCAAAACTCGGAGTGCCGAAAGAGCGTCTCCCGTTAGAACTGAAAGAAGGATGCGCTTATGATGAGGACAGACTTAAATTCGGCAGGGAATTAATCGAAGAAGGCAAATACCTGAATTTCAACAAGCCCCCGAACGGCGATTATCCCGAATACGGGACTCAAAACGATTCCTTTGCATTACGTCTTGATGCATCGCGTAAAAAAGGAACTTATCCTTTAATAAGGGCTCATATCGGACCTTACCTGCCTAACCGCAAAGAAGCTATTACCCTTTTTATCAACTGGATAAAACAGCTTGCCCGCGAAGGTATGCTTGATGTCCTTTCCATAGGAACTTCCCAGCTTACACAATCTAAATTCGGGGAAAACTGGGACGATAAAAGCAACGGAGGCGGTGTTCCCGTGAACTCGGAAGATGAGTTTTACGAGATTTGGAAAGCATCCCGGCCTATGCTTGTCAGAACCTACGCGGGAACAAAGCGAATAAAAGACCTCCTGAAAATCTACGAAAAAACAATCAATAACGCTTGGAATGCCCTCTCTTTTTGGTGGTTTTCCCGTATTGACGGCAGAGGAGACAACGGGGTATATGAAAATCTTCTTGAGCATACCGACTGCCTGAAATTTATCGCGGAAATCAATAAACCGTTTGAACCGAATATACCGCATCATTTTGCTTTCAGGGGAGCTGATGATATAACCTACATAACAAGCGCATACTTGGCGGCAAAAACCGCCAAAAAACTCGGAATTAAATATCTCATTTTACAAAATATGCTTAATACTCCAAAATCAACATGGGGAATAAACGATTTGGCAAAATCCCGTGCGATGCTTAAACTTGTAAAATCTTTAGAAGACCAAAATTTCAAGGTATATCTCCAAACCCGCGCAGGTTTAGATTATTTTTCCCCCGACCTTAACAAGTCACGCGCACAACTTGCCGCCGTTACCGCTATGATGGATGATATTGAGCCTCAAAATGAACTTTCTCCCGATATTATCCATGTCGTTAGTTTTTCCGAAGCAATAAGCCTCGCAACTCCCGAAATCCTGGATGAAAGCATAAAAATCACCTTACACTCCTTGGATAAATATCGTCTTTTGAGAAAAGAAGGAAAGATAAAAGATATGAGTTTAAACCCCGATATAGACAACAAAACTTCCGAACTTGTCGAAAATGTATTAAAGAGGATAACCGCTATCGAAAAGTCCATCAACAATCCCTACTCCGCCGAAGGTCTTTATCTCGCGTTTGCCTCGGGATTTCTACCTGTCCCGTATTTATGGGAAGAAGTGGAGGAATTTCGTTTTGCCGTAAACTGGAAAACCGCTATTTTAAACGGCGGGGTTTGTCTTGTCGATAATAAGGGAATGCCTCTTACCGAAGAACAAGTCGGCACTATTGCAGGTTTAAATATTGAAACGGCAACAAAAAACCTAAACCGCCGAATTCTAAAAATAAATCCGGGAAGAACCTTATGATAAAAATTAAAACCCCGTCCCATTTTAAACCCGAAAAAGAATATATTATCGACATAATTTTCAACGAGTTTTTAGGGCTTAAATATTCCATAGATTGGAAAAATACACCCGAACATATCTACGAAATCTCGCTTGAAAACGGAAAGCGTATCGTTATACCCGACAGCTTCTTTAAACATTATAAGTCCCCGAAAGATTACCTGAAATTATCCGCTATACCCGAAAACGTATCCTTTATCGAAAATCACTACTTACCCGAAAAAGACCTGCCCGTCATTTTCGGTAACGCCGATTTTAAATCATCAAAAGACGGTATAGAGTGCGGCACGGATATATTTTCAAGTGTCTTTTTTATGCTTACCCGATGGGAAGAGAAAGCAAACCCCGCCCGCGATAACTGGCAACGTTTCCCCGCGCAGGACTCGCTTGCATACCGTTTCGGGTTTCTGAGCCGTCCCGTTGTCGATGAGTATATCAAATTTTTATGGAATATGCTTAAAGCGCTCGGTTACAATAGCGATAGAAAACAAACCCTCTTTGAGGTTATCCCCACCCACGATGTTGATTTAATCGACTTTAGAAAGATTGTCGGTCTCAAGATGTTAGCCGGGGATTTAATCAAACGTCGGTCATTCCATATTTTTTTCCATAACCTGAAATATGCCGTCAAGCGCGAAGACCCTTACAATACTTTTGATTGGCTGATGGATTTAAGCGAAAAACACAATCTTAAATCAAGGTTTTACTTTATGAGCGGGGGAAATAACCCGAATGACGGAAATTACGATTTAACTCACCCCGCTTTGAACGGACTGTTTGATAAAATCAATAAGCGCAGGCATATAATAGGCTTCCATCCCTCGTTTGATACATACAAAGACCCGGAAACTTTCATAAAAGAAAAAACCGCTCTCGAAAAAAAATGCGGGAATAAAATCACCGAGGGGCGACAGCATTGTCTTCGGTTTGAAGTCCCGGTAACTTGGAGAGTATGGCAAGATGCGGGAATGAAAACCGACTGCACTCTCGGTTACAGTCAGGCAGAGGGTTTCAGATGCGGAACAGCCCGCGAATATCCCGTATTCGATTTTGAAAACCAAACCCGCTTGGAATTACGGGAACTCCCGCTTATCGCTATGGACGGAACTCTTAATCAATACCGACGTCTTTCAATCAACGAGGCACGGGAAAGCCTGTGCAATCTTAAAGACAAGTGCCGTAAATACAGGATACCGTTTACCATATTGTTTCACAACTCCAGTTTCGACAAGGCACGATGGAAGGGGTATAGGGAATTATACGAATATATCCTCCGATATTAGCCGAGACTTTTCTTTAAAACCTCACAGACATATTCCGTATCCTCAATACTCATCTTTGAATACAAAGGCAGGGTTATCTCATTTTTGTAAGCCTCATACGCACGGGGATAATCCTCAATACGGTAGCCTAATTTCTTATACAACGGATGCATCGGGAGGGGAATATAATGCACGTTAGCGGAAACCCCATCCTCCGCCATTTTTCGGATAAGGTTATCGCGACCGTCCTCGGTTAATCCCTCTATTCGCAGCGGGAAAAGATGATATGAAGACTCGCGAAATGTATCCCTGCAAACGGGAATTATAAACCTTTCGTTGTCTTGAAGCAAACTTACATAGCTTTCATAAAGCGCTTTTCGATTGGGTAAAATTTCCGTTTCGTAGCGCCGAAGCTGGGAAAGTCCCAGCGAGGATGCAATATCGGTGATATTGTATTTATACCCCGCGACTTCCACCGAATACCGCCAATCACCCTTGCTGAATTTATCATAGGCGGACTTATCCTGACCGTGCAATGAAAGAAGTGAGAGGGCTTTATAAATCTCATCGGCGCTTAAACCGCCTATACCGTTAAAACATACCGCACCGCCCTCCGCGGTAGTAAGATTTTTAACCGCGTGAAAAGAAAACACGCTGAAATCCGCAAGCGAACCCGATTTTTTGCATTTATAAACCGCGCCTAAAGAATGGGCGGCATCGGCAATCAACAACGGGCGGGACAGTCTTTCCTGCATTGTGCCTCTTGACGGGATAAAAACCTTATGCGCGTTATCAAGAATTTCGCGGATTTTATCATAGTCGGCGGGAAAACCGGCAAAATCCACCGCGATAACCGCCTTGGTTCTTTTGGTTACGGCGCGTTCTATCTCCTCAGCGGAAACATTAAACCCCTCTTTCTCTATATCGACAAAAACGGGGGTTGCCCCCGTGTGGAGTATAACGTTAGCGGTAGCGCAAAACGTGTAAGGGGTAGTTATAACCTCATCACCCTCGCCTATACCGAAAAGGCGAAGTATAAGCTCAAGCCCCGCGGTGGCGGAGTTCAGGCATTTAACCCCGGCAACATTCGTATATTCGCAAAGCGATTGCTCAAACTGCGAGGTTTTATTCCCCGTGGTAATCCATCCCGATTTTAAAGTATCGACAACCTCGTTAATATCCCCGTCCGTAATATCCGGCGGTGAAAAAGGAATCTTTTTCATTTTATCCCCCCGTATTCGGGAACGTATTCTTTTAATAAAGACATCACCGCGTCCCTGTCGCAGGCGGAGGAGGCTTTCCCGAAACGCTCAATCATAACGTTAAGCTCATCGGCGCTTAAAACCCCGTCTTCCTCCCCGCTGATAAGAAGTTTTTTATACTTGGAGGGAATAAGGTTCGTATCATCGGCAAGAACCTCCTCAAACATCTTGTCGCCGGGACGCATACCGACAAAAACGACGGGAAAGTTTTTATCATCATAACCGTAGAGACGGATTAAACGTTGAGCAAGTTCGGCAATCTTCACGGGCTTGCCCATATCAAGGACAAAAATCGCCCCGTTATTAAATGTCGCCGATTTAATCACCAAACGTGCCGCCTCTCGTAACGACATAAAAAAGCGGGTTACATCGGGATGGGTTATGGTTACGGGACCCCCGCATTTTATCTGCTCCTCAAAAATCGGGACAACGCTGCCCCGTGAGGAAATCACGTTGCCGAAACGAACAAGTGAAAACCTTGTCTTATCCTGATGATAATTAAGCGATAAGACAATCCTCTCCGCCACACGTTTTGTTGCTCCCATAACCGAGGAAGGGTTTACCGCCTTATCGGTAGAAAGCAAAACAAATCGCCCGACCCCGCACTCAATAGCGGAAATCGCCGTATTATAAGTCCCGATAATATTATTCTTTACAGCCTCTTCGGGAAAATCCTCCATAAGAGGGACGTGCTTATATGCGGCGGTATGGAAAAGAATATCCGGTGCAAAGCGCTTGAGTTCAAAGACAATCTTATCTTTATCACGGATATCGCCGATAACGTGGCTAAATCTTTTATCACCCGAAACCTTTTGCAAAACCGAATGGATAGAAAACTCGCCCCGTCCGAAGGCGATTATCTTTTTAACGGGCAACTTCATAACCTCAAACAGGATGCTCCCCCCGATAGAACCACCGCCGCCGGTTATAAAAACGCTTTTGTCCCTGTAAAACCCGTCAATCTCCTCAATATCAAACCCGACCTCTTCTCTTCCCAAAAGGTCTTCGGCTTTAATATCGCGAACCTGCCCGATTTTAACATCCCCCTCGATAATCTCATAAATGCCCGGAACTATCCGTATTCTCGCGCGAACCCCCGAAAGAGAGTCAATAATGCGACTCATAACCTCGCGGCTTGCCGAGGGGATAGCGATAATAACCTCGTCTATATTGTGAGCTTCGACAACCTCGCGGGCGTTTTCTATCGCGTCAATTACGGGAATACCGTCAACATCGGTTTTAGACGGGTTATCATCGAGAAACCCGCAAATCTCATATTCCGATGAAAGCCTGCCGTGATACCTAATCTCGTTGGCGACCATAGTTCCGGCGCATCCCGCCCCGATAATCAACAAACTTTTTTTCATTTTCCCGCCCGTATCCCGAAAATTTTCATAACCTCTTCCTTGTCGCTAAACCGGTATTTGGTTTTCCCTATAATCTGGTAATCCTCATGCCCCTTGCCCGCAATAATTACAACGTCGTCGGGTTTTGCCGTTTCGATAGCTTTTCGTATAGCGATAGCACGGTCGGGCTCTATTACGGTATTTTCCAAACCGGGTCGCACTTTAAGCGCCCCGCGCTTGATATCCTCTATTATCATAAGAGGGTCTTCCGTTCTGGGGTTGTCGGATGTAACCACCGCTATATCGGATAACCTTGTTGCAATTTCCCCCATAATAGGGCGTTTGGTTTTATCCCTGTCGCCTCCCGCACCGAATACGCAAATCAGCCTTGCCGATGGTTCCATCACTGCCCTGACGGCAGAAACGGCGTTCTCCAAAGCATCGGGGGTATGCGCATAGTCAACCACTGCGGTTATCCCGTCGCAATGTAATACCTCCATCCGCCCCCGCACCTTTATTTCCTTGAAGTATCGTTTAGCGCGGCTAATATCAAAACCCGCCTCGCTTAATACCGCTCCGGTAAGCGTGAAATTATACACGTTCGGATGTCCAATCATAGAAAGCTCTATAAATTCATCAATCCCCTCCGATTTAAACTCAAATTCGCTAAGCGAGGGTTCAAGACGAACAATCCGCGAATAATAATCCGCATCGGGATTTTCTATTGAGTAGGTTTTAAGTTTTATATCGTTAAGTTTTTTGATATAGTCCCTGATTGTTTCGTATTGCGGAATATCCATATTGATAAGCGCAGTTTTGCGGGGTTTGACGGACTTTTCCAAAAGCGAAAAAAGTTTGAGTTTAGCGGATAAATAACTATTCATATCCCCGTGAAAGTCGAGATGGTCCTGGGTGAAATTGGTAAAACAGGCAATATCAAAATTAAGCCCCAGAACCCTGTTTAAAGCAAGAGCGTGTGAAGAAACCTCCATCACGACATACTCAACTTCGGATTTTACCATATCCGCCATCAGGGAATATATGTCAAGTATATCCGGGGTGGTATTTGTTGCCTGAATAATCTTATCGTTAATCCTGTATTCAATAGTGCCGATTAAACCCGCCTTTTTTCCAATCGCGCGAAGAACGTTGTAAATAGCGGTGGTTGTTGTGGTTTTCCCGTTAGTGCCGGTAATCCCGATAAGACTAAATTTTGCAGATGGGTTATCATAGAAATTGCGTGCTATAACGGAAAGCGCAAAAGGCAAATCCGAAACCGCATAAAATTTTGCATCACCGAAACCGTCATTGATGTCTTTTATCTTCGCTTTATCGACAACGAAATTGCGACAACCCCGCTCATAAGCATCGGGAATAAACCTGTGAGCATCCTCCACATACCCCGAATATGCAATAAAAAGCGAGTTTAAATCCGCCTTGCGCGAATCGTTTACAATACTGCAAATTTCCGTATCCGAAACCCCGGTATTTCCGCATTCACCGCCTTTAAGAATGTCCTTTATTTTCATATCCTTTCCCGAATTTTATGATAATGATTAATTATAACATACCTTATTCTTAATTGGAAAATATCTTGACTTATACTTGTAATTTTGTCTTTCTGCCTTATAATAAAATGAGTTTTGTAAATTGGGAGAATAATAATGCAACGGCTCACCTTAGTTTTATCAATAGTATGTTTAGTAACGATGACGGCTTATCCGAAAAATGAGCTTACAAGCGGGTTTTATATACCGAGATACTCGTCGGCAAACTCATCGGCAATAGGCAACGATACGGGGGCGTTATTTCTAAATCCCGCATCAATAGCAAGGGCGGAACGTATCAACGCGCTTTTCGTTACGGGAACAGACCTTCAGGCAAATATAGCGGGCGTTTCGGGAATCATACCTTTTGCCGGAGCTTTCGCGGGCGGGGTTTATAATATTCAAACCCTGAGCGGGAATATAAAGCAAGGGATGTTTCTCGGATGGGGAATAGAGGTTTTGGACTATCTTTCTGCGGGGATAAGCGTTAAAACAGCCGGGGCATCCGTATTTGCTTTTGATGAGGGACTGTATTTTGATGCGGGAGCGCTTTTTTATCCCAATAAACATCTTGCCCCGTTTCTTGACAGGCGTTTTCTGCACAACCGCATATTTATAAGCGTCGCATTCCAAAATATAGGCGTCAGGGCTGCGGATAATATTGATGAGGAAATGAATTTCCGTCTCGGTCTTTCATACGATATACCTGAAATATGGACAAAATTCTATGTGGAAAAAAACTTTATAGCTTCATACGAGGACTTATCTTTAGGGGTGGAAATTTCCCCGAGGATAAAAGAAATTTTCGGAGACGGGCATCGCTCGTATTTTACGGTTCGCGCAGGTTATATAATTCCCGATAACGACGTGCGGTTGGGTGTATCTCTTAACGGAAGGGATATAAATTTGGATTTTTCATATTCGATAAATCGAAACGAGTTTTTTATCGGGCTTAACGGGTTCTTTGAACGTTCAAAAGATGAAATATCCAAAGACCTGTTCGCTCAAGGCAACGAATTGTTTAATACCGCCCACTCGCTTGAACAGCGCAATGAAGATGAGGCAATAGAAAATTACAAACAAGCCCTGCAAAAATTAAAACTTTCGTTGTTTTACAACAAATATAACGAAACCGCGTTTGAAAAACGAAATCAGGTCGAGGTAAGGCTCGGGAGCTACTACGAGTGGTTTATATCACAGGCGCAAAACAATGAAAACCGCAACCGCATTTTATCCGCGCTTGTTTATTATAACAAAGCCGCCTCGGTAGATATGAGACCCGATACAAGGGAAAAAATCCGCGGGCTTTCCACTAATCAAGCCGTTATAAGGCATTTTGAAACCAAAAGGGACGAGGTGGAAAAACTTATGCGGAATGAGAAATTTGTAGATGCCCGAAAAGAGTTGATAACCCTAAATCTTATTTTCCCGAACGACAGATGGGTAAACTCATCTCTTAATAATGCAAACCGCCGAATAAACGAACAAGCCGGAAAGCTCTATGCGGATGCATTAACTCATTTTGAAGAAAACCGTATGCAGGAATGCATTAATACGCTAAATTCGGTTTTATCGTTAAACCCCGACCATCGCGATGCGCAAACGCTTTTAAGAAGAGCTAACGCGGAGCAAATGAAAACTCAACATTTTGCACAGGCAAGGCGTCATTATAATAATGAGGAGTATATCCAAGCATTAGCTATAGTTGACCGAATACTTGCAATCAACGCTCAGGACAGGGATGCGCGCGATTTAAGACTCCAAATCCAAAGGCGTATGAGAGAAAACATAGACGTATATCTGACTAAAGGGCAAAGCCTGTATAGTGCGGGGCGTTATGAAGAAGCCATAGCGGAATTCGACAATATACTCGCCGTTGAACCGAGACACAGCGTCGCCCTTGACTATAAAAGACGTTCTCAATCAAAAATCGAGGCTATAAAACAACTCCGAAGCATAGGAGAATAGGAGGAAATATGCGAAAAAAATTAGGTGTAAATATCGACCATATAGCGACACTTCGCGAGGCAAGAAAGATTAATTATCCCGACCCGATTTATGCGGCGGCAATAGCCGAGCAGGCGGGTGCGGACAGTATAACCATACATCTTCGCGAAGACCGTCGCCATATACAGGAGAGAGACCTCTATGTCCTCAAGGACACAATCAAAACGAGTCTGAATCTTGAAATGGCACTGTCCACCGATATTATCGAGATTGCGCTTAACGTAATGCCGGAGGATATTTGTATTGTTCCCGAAAGACGGCAGGAGGTTACAACCGAGGGAGGGTTTGACGTTATCACCAATTTGCCTATCCTTAAACAATATATCCCCGGTTTTCACAGCAAAAATATAGCAGTGAGTCTTTTTATCGCTCCCGATAATGACCAAATTAAAGCGGCAAAGGAATCGGGCGCGGAATTTATAGAAATTCACACGGGACAATACGCGGATGCTAAAACCCAGAATGAGAGACGGGAAGAACTGGAAAAAATCAAAAGGGCGGTAAAATACGCAAGAGGACTTGGGCTTCGGGTGAACGCGGGACATGGGCTTAATTACCAGAATACATACCACATAGCGCGCATAGATGGAATAGAAATACTTAACATAGGGCATTCGATAATATCAAGGGCGGTTTTTACGGGACTTGAACAGGCTGTCCGCGATATGGTCGCAATACTTGACCGCGCCAATTGGGATAAGGAAGGCAATTAGGTTAGCTTTTTTACCATACGATAATACCCCTTCATTGTCGGGACTTTTTTCATCTTTATATTGAAAGTTTCAACAACGGTATAACCTTTTCGTTCATATAATCTTCGTGCGTTATCGTTGACCATATCCACCGCAAGCGAGCATTTTTGAAATCCCGCTTCAAGGGCTTTCTTATCGGCAAAATCCAATAAATATCCGCCGATACCTTTCCCCTGAAACTCCGGCAAAACCGATAAAACCTGCACGTCATACTCATCCTTGAGAGAAGACCGAAACCTCATCATAGGAAGATTTTCAAAAGCAAATTTCAAAACCTTCCAAAATCCGATAATTCTAACCAATTCGCCCGCCATCTTACGCATAAGTTTGCCGACAAGATTGCCGGGCAAAAGGGTTAAGATTCCCGCCTCTTTATTATCATACACCGCAACAAACGTAAAACGGTAACTAAAGGAGTTTTCCTCTTTTTTAAAAATCTCGCTCATAATCCTGATAGAACTTTCTTTATCACCAAAACCCACAACTTTATCCGTATGAACATCCATCAAGCCCGCCTGACGAATCAAAGTTCCGCATAAGACGGCATCTTCGGGGGTAGCGGGGCGCACAGTGATATTTCCCATAATTTCCTCCGGTCAAAAATATTATAGCAAAATTATACTCGTGGAATTGGAATTTGTCAAAAGCGAATGGGCTTATTAAAAATATGCTTTAATCTACGTGTCGTCCAAAGCCAAGAGTTCCTATGTAACTCCAAAAATGAAACTTCCCTTTATTCTGTTTTCTCATAGGAGACCTCCTTTTTATATTCTACGATAAACTGATTTTTATAAGAC